>Ga0233425_10000063_pt1 | contig 258729 bp, 259 predicted proteins | sample Watercolumn_Towu_2_FD_181712 | JGI IMG/M metagenome (GOLD analysis project Ga0233425, IMG submission 181712) | Freshwater microbial communities from Lake Towuti, South Sulawesi, Indonesia - Watercolumn_Towuti2014_140_MG | ecosystem: Environmental > Aquatic > Freshwater > Lake | place...
TCGGCACGCATCGCGCCAGACGCCTCCGCGATCCGACGCAGCCGGGCGGCGCGGCGCGAGGCCAGTGCCGCTTCCCGGTCAGCGGCCAATTTGAGCAGAGTCCGGCCACTGAGAGCCCCTACGAAGCGGCCATCGCGCGTGAGCAGAACTGCATCATGCCCGTCGCCCTCGGAGACGAGCGCGAACAATTCGCCGAGGGACGCACCCGCGTCGGCAATCGGTACGGCGCTGACGAAACCGTCGAGCCGGCGGTAGAGGCTGTGGTTGCACAACAGCGCATGGCCGAAGGGATTGAGCAGAAGCCGGCGGACGTCGCGCTCGAGCACCGCTCCGAGCGCCCTGCCGTCTGCGTCGACAACGGGAAGCGCCTCCAGTTCCGGACAGTCGCGAAAGCAGGCGATCACGTCACGGACCCCGGCGTCCGCCCCGACCGATCGGGTGATCATCGCCGAGCGCAGACTGTCGTCCCCCCTGGCGCGCACGATCGCCATATCGAAGCTCATCGATGCCTCCTCCGCACGTCGTCCTAAGCGCCGTTGGTAAACGAGAGGTAAGCCCAGCGTTACAGTTCGATGAAACTTATATGAATTACAGAGGGTTAGCGGACGATATCACCCCTGCGGGGGCAGCGCCGCATCCTCGGCCGTCTCGCTGTTCAGCCCGTGCCGCATCAGCATCGGCACATTGGCGATGGCGAACAGGATCGTCGCCGGAAGCGCGCCCCAAAGCTTGTAGCCGAGCCAGAATTCCATGCTGGTCGAGCGCCATACGAGCTCGTTCGCTACCGCCATCGCCACGAAGAAGATCGCCCAGTTGCGGGTGAGCTTGGCCCATCCGAGATCGGTGAGTCCCGGGTAGGCCTGCCCGAGAACCAGCTTCAGCGTCGGCCGGTCGGTGTAGAGGCCGAAACCCAGAATGCCGGCCACCATCAGATAATAGACGGTTGGCTTCATCTTGATGAAGGTGGCGTCGTGCAGCCACACGGTCAGACCACCGAAGACCGCAACCATCACGCCCGAGAAGAGCAGCATCGGCGAGATACGGCGCGTCTTTACCCAGGACGCCGCGATGGCGACGAAGGTCGCCCCCATGAAGATCGCGGTGGCCCGAACCACGTCCTTGGTCAGCCACCAGGCCGCGAGATAAACAACCAGCGGGCCGAGATCGATCAGCAGCTTGAGACCGGAACCGGGCTCGCGCTCGGAAGCAGACGTCGACGCGCTCATTTCCCGATCCTCTCGACACCGGCTATGGCGCGCGCCACCTCGCCCGGATCGAAGGGCTTGAGGTCGTCGATCGACTCGCCGAGGCCGATCGCATGGACGGGCAGCCCATAGCGTTCGGCGGCCGCAACCAGCACGCCGCCACGCGCGGTGCCGTCAAGCTTGGTCATCACCAGGCCGGTGACCCCGGCGGTTTCCTTGAAGATCTCGATCTGGCTCAGCGCATTCTGGCCGGTCGTCGCGTCGAGGACGAGCAGAACGTCGTGCGGCGCGGCGGGATTGAGCCGGCCGAGCACGCGTCGGATCTTGGCGAGTTCGTCCATCAGGCCCGACTTGTTCTGGAGGCGGCCGGCAGTGTCGACGATCAGGACGTCGATACCCTTCTCGGTGCCCTGCTTGACGCCCTCGAAAACGAGGCTGGCCGCATCGCCGCCTTCCTGCCCGCTGATGATCGGCACGCCGATGCGGTCTGCCCACACCTTCAGCTGCCCGATCGCGGCCGCGCGAAAGGTATCGCCGGCGACGAGCATCACCGCATAGTCTTGCTCCTGCAGCCAGTGCGCCAGCTTCGCGATCGTGGTCGTCTTGCCCGAACCGTTGACGCCGATCACCAGGATCACCTGCGGACGGGGGAAGGCCTCGATCTCTAGCGGCTTGGCGGCGGGGGCGAGGACCTTCTCTATCTCCTGCGCGACGATCTCGCGCAGCCGGCGCTCGTCGAGTCCCTTCTCGAACATCTCACCCGCCAGCCGGTCGCGAATGCGCCGCGATGTTGCCGGGCCGAGGTCGGACGCGATGAGCGCCTCCTCGATTTCGTCGAGCGTGGCGTCGTCGAGCGCCGCCTTGCCGAACAGGCCGGTCAGATTCTCGCCAAGCCGGTCGGAGGTCTTCCTGAACCCACCGAACAGCTTTTCGTGCCAGCGCAATTCGCTCATTCAATCCTGCCTGTTAGGCCATGGTCGTCATGGCCGGTGATATGTGCTTCGGCGATGCTGCCTACGCGCGGGAGGGTGCCTTCGATCCGCACGCGCGCGAAATTGGGGGCGTGGCCGATGCCGCCGCGCTCGACCAACAGGCCTTGCTGCGTGCCGACGAGGCTAGCGAGCCAACGTTTTCGCCGCGCTTCGCCGCGCTCGCGCAGGGCCTCGGCGCGGGCACGGACCACGGCAGGCGAAAGCTGCGGCATGCGCGCCGCAGGCGTTCCCGAGCGCGGCGAATAGGGAAAGACATGCGCGAAGACGATGTCGCAATCGTCTATCAGCGCAGCCGTATTCGCTGCCATCGCCTCGTCCTCGGTCGGGAAGCCCGCGATCAGATCCGCGCCGATCGCGATCTCGGGCCGGGCGGCCTTGAGCCGCTCTACCATCGCGACGGCGTGCGCCCGGTCATGGCGACGCTTCATCCGCTTGAGGATCATGTCATCCCCCGCCTGCAGCGACAGGTGCAGATGCGGCATGATGCGGCGCTCGCCGGTCAGCAATGCAAACAACCGATCATCGATCTCGACCGAGTCGAGCGACGACAGGCGCAGGCGGCGCAGGCCCGGCACATGCGTCAGGATACGCTCGACCAGCTGACCGAGGGTCGGGCTGCCCGGCAGATCGGGCCCATAGCTGGTCAGGTCGACCCCGGTCAGCACGACCTCTTGATGGCCCTGGTCGACCAGCGCCCTGATCCGGTTAACGACGAGCCCGGCCGGAACTGAGCGGCTGTTCCCGCGGCCCTGCGGAATCGCACAGAAGGTGCAGCGATGATCGCAGCCATTCTGCACCTCGACGAAGGCGCGCGCATGGCCGGTGAAGGCCGAGGCCATATGTCCGGCCGTCTCACGCAGCGCCATGATGTCCGAGACATGGATGTCCGCCACCGGCCCGCGTTCGAAGGCGAGGAGATCGGGCCGCGCCTTCTCCGCGTTGCCGATCACGCGCGCGACCTCGGGCATCGCGGCGAAAGCCGCCGGATCGATCTGCGCCGCGCATCCGGTGACCACGATCCGCGCATCGGGCCTGCGCCGCGCCGCACGGCGGATCGCTTGGCGGGTGCGCGTCACAGCTTCGTTGGTGACCGCGCAGCTGTTGACGATGATCAGGCGATCATCGCCGGCCGCCGCCGTGCGCATCGCCTCGCTTTCGGCGATGTTGAGCCGGCAGCCCAGGGTGATCAGCTCGGGCCCGCTCATCAGGGCACGTCCAAATCCGCCCCGAGGTCGAGCTCGCCGGTGAAGACGTGGGTGGCAGGCCCGGTCATGCGGACGACCTGGCCGGGCGCCCAGGCGATGGTGAGCGGCCCGCCCGGAAGCGTAACCCGGACCGGCGAGTCGACGAGACCGGCGCGGATCGCTGCGACCCCCGTCGCGCAGGCGCCGGTCCCGCAGGCATCGGTCAGGCCGACGCCGCGCTCCCACACGCGCAAGCGGATATTGGCGCGGTCGTCGATAGTGGCGACGTTGACGTTGATACGCGCCGGGAACAGCGGATCGGTCTCGATCGCCGGGCCTAGCCGGTCGAGCGGCACAGCGTCGGTCTCTGGCACGAAGAAAATGACGTGGGGGTTGCCGACATTGACCGCCACCGGTGCCTCGAGCATTTCCCAGCCAACCGGCATGGCGCGCGTGTCCATTGCATAAGCAAGCGGGATCGCGTCCCAGTCGAAGCGCGGCTCGACCAGATCGACCGCCACTGCGTCGCCTTCGGCTTGGCCTTCGAGCATGCCGCCGAGCGTCTCCAGACGCGCCGTGCCACCGAGCAGGCTGACGACACAGCGCGTGGCGTTGCCGCAGGCTTCGACCTCGCCGCCATCGGCATTGAAGATGCGCATCCGGGCATCGGCGACATCCGACGGCTGGAGCAGAATGAGCTGGTCGCAGCCGACGCCCGTCTTGCGATCGGCGATCGCGCGAACGCGGCCGGGCGCCAGCGCGACCGCGCTATCGCGCGCGTCGATCACGACGAAGTCGTTGCCGAGACCGTGCATCTTGTGAAAGCGAAGCTTCATGGCCCGCGCGACTTAAGGTTTCGGCGCGACGAAGTCCATAAGCGGCCCGGTCAGCGCGCGCGGTCAGGCCTGCTTCTTGCGACCTTGGCGCATCGCCACGACGCCGCCGGCCACGGCGCTGGGGCTCGCGGCGATCAGCTGTCCTCGGCCGGCGAGCAGACCGCGCGTGTTACGGGCCGGGGCGGCGCGGCCGAAATGCCAGCCCTGCACCGTGACATTGCCAATCTCGCGCAGCAGCGCCGCGATCTCGGCATTCTCTACGCCTTCCGCAATCACCTCGATGTTCAGCCCTTCGGCGAGCGAGACGATCATCCGCACCAGCGCGGCCGCATCGGCGTCCTGCACCATGCGAAGCACGAAGCTGCGATCCACCTTGACCCGATCGAGGGGCATCGCCCGCAAATGGGTCAGGCTGGAATAGCCTGTGCCGAAGTCGTCCAGCGCGACGCGGATTCCCTGATTCTTGAGGCTGGCGATGATCGCGAGCGCCAGCGCCTGATTCTCGAGCAGCGCCGCCTCGGTAATCTCGATCTCCAGCCGCTCGGCCGGAAAGTTGAGCTCGGTGAGCAGCTTGACGACCTTCTGCGGAAGCCACGGGTCACGCATCTGGGTTGGGCTGATGTTCACCGCCAGCACCAGCGCCGGATCCCAGTGGCGCGCCTCCTCGATCGCCGCGCGCATCACCGACATCGACAATTCGCCGATCAGCCCCGACTCCTCGGCAACAGGGATGAACGCGGCCGGCTCGATCAGGCCATGGTCGGGATGGTCCCAGCGGGCGAGCACCTCGAACCCCCGGATGGCGCCGCTCGCTAGATCTATCTGCGGCTCGAACCAGGGAACGATCTGGCCGCTGGGTATGCCTGCGCGCAGGCCGAGCTCGATCTCGTTGCGCAGTTCCAGTTCGCGTTCCATGCTTGCGTCGAACCAGGCCTTTTGGTTCCGCCCTGCGTGCTTGGCCGCATAGAGCGCAATGTCGGAGCGCCGCATCAGCGTGTCGATCGTGCGACAGCCCGCTTCGGTGCGGGCGATTCCCACCGACGCACCGATCCGCGCCTGGACGCCGCCGATCGCGAAAGGCTGGGTCATGCGGGCCAGGATCGCATCGGCGACGCTCTCGACCGACGCGGGCTCGTCCGGATCGAACGGGAAGGCGCAGGCGAACTCGTCGCCGCCGAGCCGGGCCGCCAGCGCATGGGGCGGCAGCGGCCCGACTATGGCTTCGGACGCCGCGCGCAACAGCTGGTCGCCCACGAGATGGCCATGCATGTCGTTGACCGACTTGAAATGGTCGAGATCGATCATGAGCATGGCGAGCGAGCCGCGGCGGGGCAGCACCTGGTCGATCATGCGCGCGCCCGCTTCGGCGAGAGCGCGGCGGTTGAGCATTCCGGTCAGCGGATCGCAGGTGGCAAGCTCGCTCGCGCGCGCCTCGGCGGCGCGGCGGAGATGCACTTCATATTTGAGCGCGCGATAGCGACGCCAGCCCAGCAGCATCAGCGCCAGGTTGAGCAGCAGGACGGAAATCGTGAGATTGTCGGTAACCGACAGCGAAGGTCCGTCCGACCGCCACAGCGAGCCGATGACACCGAGCGCAGAGATGAGGACGAGGACGACCGCGCAGAGCGTGACCCCGGCCGCGAGCAGGTCACGACGGTCGCGGACGGGGCGCGCGGACGGGCCCTCCCCCAGCATCCTGTCGTGCATGTCTGTCTCCGGCTAAGTGGATGGGGCAACCCTAGGGGTGGCTGGTTGCCAAGCCTTTAACGCGGCACACGACACGCAGATTTTCGTCTTGGCGGGCTTCATGACGCCGCGCACATGTAAACTCCTTACATATTTTCATGAAACAGCGGCAGCAGCCCCACCTGTCGACCCAGTTTTGAACATGACTCCTGCTGACATTCGGCCATTTTCGCTGTTTGTCGCCTTACATCTTGTACAGCAGGAAAGAGACGATGAGCTACCAGGACGAAATCGCACAGGCCGAACAGCTGATCCGCCAGAAGGGCTCCCCCTGGGCTGGTATCGGCGCCGAGGCGGTCGCCCGGATGCGCCTGCAGAACCGCTTCCAGACAGGCCTCGACATCGCCCGCTACACCGCGAAGATCATGCGCGAAGACATGGCCGCCTATGACGCCGATCCCGCCAACTACACCCAGTCGCTGGGCTGCTGGCACGGATTCATCGGCCAGCAGAAGCTGATCTCGATCAAGAAGCATTTCGGCACGACCAAGCGCCGCTACCTCTATCTGTCGGGATGGATGGTCGCCGCGCTTCGCTCCGACTTCGGACCGCTGCCCGACCAGTCGATGCATGAGAAGACCAGCGTTCCGGCGCTGATCGAAGAGCTTTACACCTTCCTGCGCCAGGCCGATTCCCGTGAACTCAGCCTGATGTTCCGCGACCTCGACAAGGCGCGCGAGACCGGCAATCAGGTCGAGGAACAGCGCCTGATCCACGCGATCGACAATTATCAGACCCATGTCGTGCCGATCATCGCCGACATCGACGCCGGCTTCGGCAATGCCGAGGCAACCTATCTGCTCGCCAAGAAGATGATCGAAGCCGGCGCCTGCGCGCTGCAGATCGAGAATCAGGTGTCGGACGAAAAGCAGTGTGGTCACCAGGACGGCAAGGTCACCGTGCCGCATGAGGATTTCCTCGCGAAGATCCGTGCCTGCCGCTACGCCTTCCTCGAACTGGGCATCACCGACGGCATCATCGTCGCCCGCACCGACTCGCTCGGCGCTGGCCTGACTAAGCAGATCGCCTATTCGGCCGAGCCCGGCGATATCGGCGACCAGTATAACAGCTTCCTCGACTGCGAGGAGATCACCGACATTTCCACGATCAACGGCGACGTGGTGATCAATCGCAACGGCAAGCTGATGCGTCCGAAGCGCCTGCGCTCCAACCTGTTCCAGTTCCGCGAGGGCACCGGCGCCGACCGCTGCGTGCTCGACTGCATCACCTCGCTCCAGAACGGCGCGGACCTGCTGTGGATCGAGACCGAGAAGCCCCACATCGAGCAGATCGCCGGCATGGTCGACCGCATCCGCGAGGTCATTCCGAGCGCCAAGCTGGTCTACAACAACTCGCCTTCGTTCAACTGGACGCTCAACTTCCGCCAGCAGGTGTTCGACCGCTGGCAGCAGGAGGGCAAGGACGTGTCGGCCTACGACCGCAACCGCCTGATGAGCGTCGACTATGACGGCTCGGATCTGGCGAACGAAGCCGACGAGAAGATCCGCACCTTCCAGCGCGATGCGGCCAAGCGGGCCGGCATTTTCCACCACCTGATCACCCTGCCGACCTATCACACCGCGGCGCTGTCGACCGACAATCTCGCCAAGGAATATTTTGGCGACGCCGGTATGCTCGGCTATGTTCTGAACGTGCAGCGCCAGGAAATCCGCCAGGGCATCGCCTGCGTGAAGCATCAGAACATGTCGGGTTCGGACATCGGCGACGACCATAAGGAATATTTCGCCGGCGAAGCGGCCCTCAAGGCCGGCGGCGTCCACAACACGATGAACCAGTTCGCGGCATAAGCGGACGGCACAGATTTGGAGAGGATCGGGAGGGCCCGTCGCGCAAGCGGCGGGCCTTCTTCGTTTGACCGGCCAACCTACTCCCAATTCTATATAGAAATTGCCTTCCGCGCCTTTTGCGGGTAGAGACCGCCTCGTCTTACAGACAGGAAAAGCATTGGAAGCGTCCACGGACGCACGCTGGCCGGCGAGGTTTCGCCCGCCGGCGCGCTTTGCGTTTCGGGTTTGAAAGACTGGATTTCCGCGCTTCGGCGCAGCTGGAGAAACGCATGTTCGAAAGTCTGAGCGAAAGGCTGGGAGGGGTCTTCGACCGCCTGCGCGGCCGTGGCGCGCTCGCCGAATCGGACGTGCGCGAGGCGATGCGCGAAGTCCGCATCGCGCTGCTGGAAGCCGACGTCGCACTGCCGGTCGTTCGCACCTTCGTCGACAAGGTGACCGAGCAGGCCGTGGGCCAGCAGGTCCTGCGCTCGGTCACGCCGGGCCAGCAGGTCGTCAAGATCGTCAACGACGCCCTGGTCGAGATGCTCGGCGCCGAGGCGTCGGACCTCAACGTCGATGTCAGCCCGCCCGCCATCGTGATGATGGTCGGTCTGCAGGGCTCGGGCAAGACGACGACCACGGCCAAGATCGCCAAGCGCTTGACCGAAAAGGGCCGGAAGAAGGTCCTGATGGCGTCGCTCGACGTCAATCGCCCGGCCGCGCAGGAGCAGCTGGCGGTGCTGGGCACCCAGGCGTCGGTCGCGACCCTGCCGATCGTCGCCGGTCAGCAGCCGGTGGACATCGCCCGCCGCGCCGTGCAGGCGGCGAAGCTGCAGGGCTTCGACGTGCTGATGCTCGACACCGCCGGTCGCCTCCACGTCGACCAGGCGCTGATGGACGAGATGAAGGCGGTCGCCGCCGTTGCCGACCCGGAGGAAATCCTTCTGGTCGTCGACGCGCTGACCGGCCAGGACGCGGTCAACGTCGCCAAGAACTTCTCCGATCAGGTCGCGCTGACCGGCGTGGTGCTGACCCGGATGGACGGCGACGCCCGCGGCGGTGCCGCGCTGTCGATGCGCGCCGTCACCGGCAAGCCGATCAAGTTCGTCGGCACGGGTGAGAAGCTGGATGGCATCGAGCTGTTCCAGCCGTCGCGCGTCGCCGGCCGCATTCTCGGCATGGGCGACGTCGTCAGCCTGGTCGAGCGCGCCGCCGAAACGATCAAGGCCGAGGAAGCCGAACAGCTCGCCGCGCGCATGGCGAAGGGTCTGTTCGACATGAACGACCTGCGCAACCAGCTCAACCAGATGCGCCGCATGGGCGGCCTGTCCGGCCTGGCCGCGATGCTGCCCGGCATCAAGCAGGTAAAGCAGGCGATGGCCTCAGGCGCGGCCGACGACCGCGTATTGGTTCGCATGGATGCGATCATCGGGTCGATGACCCCGAAGGAACGCGCCAAGCCCGAACTGCTCAACGCCAAGCGCAAAATCCGCGTCGCCAAGGGGTCCGGCACCACCGTGCAGGACGTCAACAAGCTCCTGAAGATGCATCAGGACATGGCGACGGTCATGAAGAAGATGAAGAAGATGGGCGGCCTCAAGGGCCTCGCCGGTCTGCTGGGCGGCGGCGGTGGCCTTGGCGGCATGCTCGGCGGCGCGGGCGGCATGCCCCCGATGCCGGGCGGCGGCGGAAGCCTGCCCGGCCTCCCCGGACTGCCTACCAACCCGCAGGGCCTGCCCCCCGGTTTCCAGAATTTCTTGAAGAAGAAATAAGCACTTAATTCAAATTTATACGATTTCAGAAAGGAAGTCCCAATGTCCGTCTCGATCCGTCTCGCCCGTGGCGGCGCCAAGAAGCGCCCTTATTACCGCATCGTCGTCGCCAACTCGCGCAGCCCGCGCGACGGCGCCTTCATCGAGAAGATCGGCGCCTATAACCCGCTCCTCGCCAAGGACGATCCCAAGCGCGTCGTGCTCGACACCGAGCGCGCCAAGCATTGGCTGTCGGTCGGCGCGCAGCCGACCGATCGCGTCGCCCGCTTCCTGGACGCCGCTGGCGTGAAGGAGCGCGCAGCCCGCACCAACCCGAACAAGGCCGTGCCGGGCGAGAAGGCCAAGGAGCGCGCCGAGGAGCGCGCCGCCAAGCTGGCCGCCGCCGAGGAAGCCGCCAAGGCTCCGGCCGAGGAAGCTCCGGCTGCCGAAGCTCCGGCCGAAGAAGCCGCCGAGGCCTGATCCTTTCCCTTCGGGGATCGATAAGGTGCGATGCCGCCCCCTGCCCTGTCGCCGGTCATCGACCGGCCGTGCGGCAGGCCGGGCGGCTCGCCTTTTCGGGCGGTCTCGTGACGCGAATCCGCTCTTCGCCATTCAGCAGTCGTAGGAGGCCAGCATGGCCAGCGATCGTCCCATAGTCCTCGCCGCGATCATCGGCGCGCACGGCCTGCAGGGAGAGGTCCGACTCAAGCTGTTCAGCGAGGACCTGAAGGCTTATCCGACCCTCTATGGTGGCGGCCGTAGCTTCACCCTGAAATCTTTGCGGCCAGGCACGAATGGCGCGGTCGCGCGCTTTGCCGAAATCGCCGACCGCAACGCCGCAGAGGCGCTGCGCGGTACCGAGCTGAGCGTGCCGCGCTCGGCACTGCCGCCGCTTGCCGAGGGCGAATATTATCATATCGACCTGATCGGCCTGCCCTGCTTCGCAGGTGACGCACCGATCGGGACCGCCGTCTTCGTCGAGGATTTCGGGGCCGGCGACGTCCTCGAAATCGAGAAGCCCGACGGCAAGCGGTTCATGGTTCCCGTCGCCAAGGCGGTCACGATCGAGCCTGAGCGGCTGCTGATCGATCCGGAGTTCGTCGAATGAATCCCATCACCGCCTTTCTGCTGATCGGCTCGCTCTATCTGGTGATCATCGCCTATGGCGTCGTGCGGACCCGCAAACGCCGCCTGCCGGTCCAGCTGCGGATCGTCAGCGCTACGCTGCAGGTCGCGGTACCCCCGGCCGCCATCGCGGCGCTGCTCGCCTATGGCGCCGATGCGCAGACCTTCGCCACCTGGCTGCCGCTCCTCGGCCTGATGGCGCTCGCCGGCTTCTTCTTGGCGCTCTGCACCGACATCATTGCGCGGCGAGTGGTATAATAGATCAATCTGAAGTATATACAGGCTGTATATACGGAGGGCGTCATGGGTGACGAATATCGCGCCAGGATTTTCAAATCGGGCAATTCGGTCGCCCTGCGTCTGCCGAAGGCTCTCGGTCTCAAGGAAGGGACCGAAGTGATCGTCCGCGAAGAGGGGGGAGAGTTCGTTTTCAGACCTGCAGACGAAGCTCCAAAGAAAATCGATCTGACGGGGATCGCGGGCTCGATGCCTTGGCTCAAGCCGCTGACCCGAGAAGAGCGCGAGTTCGAAGAGCGCGAGCTCGACTGGGAAGGAAAGCTGCTTCCGCGTGGCTGACCCGGCATTTTTGATCGACTCGAACATCTTCATCTATGTTCTGCAGGATGCGCAGGGCCCGGCGGCTTCAAGGCTTGGCGAATGCATGCTGGGAAGCGCCGTTACATCCATGATCGTCTATGCCGAGGTGATGCGCGGTTTCGCAACCGCCGGCGCCCGGGGGATCGTCGAAGTCGAACGACTTTTCGGCCTTATCGCTCCCCTGCCATTCGACAGGAAAGCGGCTGACATTTACATGCGACTTCCTTTCAGGCGCGCCTCCTTCGATCGCCTGATCGCTGCGCATGCCTTGTCGCTCGATCTCACCCTTGTCACCAATAACGAGAGCGACTTCAGAGACATCCCCGATCTTCGCGTCGAGAACTGGGCGACCTGATGCCCGACGACTTTGCTCCGCCGGCGCGAATCTCCGCACCACCCCTCCATCCGATGGCATCTATCGCCACGGCCAAGCGTCTCCATCAGCGATCGAAAATATGACCTTCACCGCCACAATCCTCACCCTCTACCCGGAGATGTTCCCCGGCCCGCTCGGCACTTCGCTTGCGGGGCGTGCGCTGGCGGAGGGGAAGTGGGCGTGCGATCCGGTCCAGATCCGCGACTTCGCCACCGACAAGCATCGCTCGGTCGATGATACTCCGGCAGGCGGCGGCGCGGGGATGGTGATGCGCGCGGACGTGCTGGCGCGCGCGGTCGACCATGCGTTGGAGCGACAACCCGCTGCTCCCCTGCTTGCGATGACGCCGCGCGGCGCGCCGCTGACCCAGGCGCGCGTCCGGCAGCTGGCGTCGGGATCGGGGGTCACCATCCTCTGCGGGCGATTCGAAGGAATCGACGAGCGCCTGTTCGAAGGCCGACCGATCGAGCCGATTTCGATCGGTGACTATATACTTTCGGGCGGGGAAATGGGCGCTTTGACCCTGCTCGACGCTTGCATTCGCCTGCTTCCCGGCGTAATGGGCGCCCCCGATAGCGGGGACGACGAGAGCTTCGAAACGGGGCTTCTCGAATATCCGCACTATACCCGACCTGTCGAATGGGAAGGGCGCACGATCCCCGAAGTGCTGCGATCTGGGGATCATGCGAGGATCGAGGCATGGCGCAAAGCCATGGCCGAGACCGATACAAGGCTAAGGAGGCCGGACCTTTGGGAGCGCCATGAGGGCGCTCGGGACCAGTCTCCCTCTGGCGCGCGGCGACAGAAGAAGGAGCGATGAGCATGAACCTCATCCAGCAGCTCGAAGCCGAGCAGATTGCCAAGTTCAAGGAAGCGAAGTCGATTCCCGATTTCCGCCCCGGTGACACCCTGCGCGTCGGCGTGAAGGTCGTCGAAGGCGAGCGTACCCGCGTGCAGGCCTATGAGGGCGTCTGCATCGCCCGCGCCAACAAGGGCATGGGTTCGTCGTTCACCGTCCGCAAGATTTCCTTCGGCGAAGGCGTCGAGCGCGTTTTCCCGCTCTACTCGCCGAACGTCGATTCGATCGAAGTCGTCCGCAAGGGCGTCGTCCGTCGCGCCAAGCTCTATTACCTCCGCGGCCGCCGCGGCAAATCCGCACGTATTGCGGAGCGTCGTGACAATAAGCCGGCCGCCGAGGCCCAGGAAGCCTGATAGCGGGCTCTCCCAACCAAACCTCGCAAGCGGCCGGCTCCCCAGGGAGACCGGCCGTTTGTTTATCCCGAGAGTTTACATCCCTGTCATTTCCGGCCGCCGGATCGTGAATCCTTTCACGCCTCGCCAAATCTGCCCGGCGAATCCATCGGGAATGACCGCCTAGAAGGAATTGATCATGGGCTATCGTGTCGTCGTCGCAGGTGCCACCGGCAATGTGGGCCGCGAAATGCTGAACATTCTGGCCGAGCGCGAATTCCCGATTGCGGAACTCGCGGTCCTCGCCTCCGCGCGCAGCCAGGGCGACATGATCGAGTTCGGCGAGACCGGCAAACAGCTCAAGGTCCAGAATATCGAGAATTTCGACTGGGCCGGCTGGGACATCGCGCTGTTCGCGATCGGCTCGGACGCGACCAAGGTCTATGCGCCGATCGCCGCAGCCGCCGGCTGCACCGTGATCGACAATTCGTCGCTCTACCGGATGGACCCGGACGTTCCGCTGATCGTGCCGGAAGTGAACCCGGAAGCGATCGACGGCTACAAGGCGCGCAACATCATCGCCAATCCGAACTGCTCGACCGCACAGATGGTCGTGGCTCTCAAGCCACTGCATGATGCTGCGACGATCAAGCGCGTCGTGGTGTCGACCTATCAGTCGGTCTCGGGCGCCGGCAAGGCGGGCATGGACGAGCTGTTCGAGCAGAGCCGCAACATCTTCGTCGGCGACCAGGCCGAGCCGAAGAAGTTCACCAAGCAGATCGCGTTCAACGTGATCCCGCACATCGATAAGTTCCTCGACGACGGCTACACCAAAGAAGAGTGGAAGATGGTCGTCGAGACCAAGAAGATCATGGACCCGAAGATCAAGGTCACCGCGACCTGCGTCCGCGTGCCCGTCTTCGTCGGCCATTCGGAAGCGATCAACATCGAGCTCGAGCGCGAACTGTCGGCCGAAGACGCGCAGAAGATCCTGCGCGAGGCGCCGGGCGTTATGCTCGTCGATAAGCGCGAGGACGGCGGATACGTCACCCCGGTCGAATGCGTCGGCGAGTTCGCGACCTATGTCAGCCGCGTCCGCGAGGACCCGACCGTTGAGAACGGCCTCGTGCTGTGGTGCGTCTCCGACAACCTGCGCAAGGGCGCCGCGCTCAACGCGGTCCAGATCGCGGAACTGCTCGGCCGCCGCCACCTGAAGAAGGCGTAAGCAACTTCCCTTTTCCCGCCGCTGCGGCAATGCTGGGCGGCGGGAGAGGATGATGAGCGAAACCATGACCGGCGGCTGCCAGTGCGGCCGCATCCGCTACACGGTCGAGATCGAGTCCGACGAGGCCTATCTCTGCCATTGCCGCATGTGCCAGCGCGCGACCGGCGGGGTTTCGATCGCCTTCGTCAATGTGCGCAAGGCGGCGCTGCGCTGGGAAAGCGAGCCGGACTGCTATGCCAGCTCGGCGATTGCCCGCCGACCCTTTTGTTCGACCTGCGGGACGCCGCTGGGCTTCGAATATCCCGACAGCGAGAAGATCGACCTGACCGTCGGCAGCTTCGACGCGCCAGGACGCTTCCGCCCGGCCCATCATTTCGGTGCGGAGAGCCTGCATGAAGCGTGGATCGACACGAAGGACCTGCCGCGCTACCGGGCCGACGAGCACCAGACGCTCGTCGATCGCTGGATGAAGACCCTTGGCAGACTTCCCGACTGAAACCACCCTCCACAGCTTCGCGGGCTCCGATGGCGCACCCATGGCGTGGCACGGCATGGGGCCGGAGGATGGCCGCCCGGTCATCCTGATCCATGGCCTGTTCTCCAACGCCCAGACCAACTGGGTGCGCTACGGCCACGCCGCCAAGCTCGCTGCCAAGGGCCGGCGGGTAATCCTGCCCGACCTGCGCGCCCACGGGCAAAGCACCAAGCCGCACGATCCCTCGGGCTATTCGAGCGACATCCTTGCCGACGACAATCTGGCGCTGATCGAGCAACTGGGCTTTGGTCCGGGCGATTATGATCTGGGCGGCTATTCGCTCGGCGGGCGGACCACTGCGCGCATGCTGGTGCGCGGTGCGCGGCCGGGCAAGGCGATGCTCGCCGGCATGGGGCTCGAGGGACTGCTCGATCTCGGCGGGCGGGTGTCCTTCTTCCGCAAGGTGCTCGAAGGGATCGGCACCCACCAGAAATTCTCGCCCGAATGGATGGCGGAAGGCTTTCTGCGCACCACCGGCGGCGACGCCAAGGCGCTGCTCCTGCTGCTCGACAACTTCCCGCGCATCCAGCGCGCGTCGCTGACCGAATTGTCGCTGCCGATCCTCGTCCTGACCGGATCGGAGGACCAGGACAATGGCTCCGCCCGCGCGCTGGCGGCACTGCTTCCCAATGCGGGCTATGTCGAGGTGCCGGGCAACCATATGAGCTCGGTCACCCTGCCCGACATGGGAGACGCGATTGCCGACTGGTTCTGATCGTTTGCCCTTCAGCGCTTGCGGACGAACTCCGCGCGCAGGACGAGACCACGAATGCCGTCGAACTTGCAGTCGATTTCCTGCGGATCGCCGGTCAGCGCGATCGATTTGATCAGCGTGCCGCGCTTCAGCGTCTGGCCCGCGCCCTTCACCTCGAGATCCTTGATCAGCGTGACCTGATCGCCATCGGCCAGCAGATTGCCGACCGCGTCGCGAACCTCGACGCGCGACGCGGCCTCGCGGCGCTGGGCGAGCTCCGACGCCGGCACCCATTCGCCGCTGTCCTCATCATAAATATAGTCGTCGTCGCTCATCGTACCGGCTCCAAAACAGTAGATGCGGCCGCCTTAACCGAGCGCGACCGCCTGTGCGACACGGAAAGCCCCTGATTGCCATCTGCTCGGGCCGGCACATGGGCTTGACCGGTCGGCGACGGCGTGATGACTGTCCTGTCAGCAATATAATCGACGAGGATCCTTCTCCATGCAAATTGCGATCAAGGCGGCGACATCCGCCCTGGCGCTCGCCGTCTGGCTGGCCGGTGCGCCGGCCATCGCGGCCGACGCGGCACCGACCAACAGCGCGGCGACGAGCGCCGCGCCCACAGCCGCAGAAGCCGACGCCTTCGTGACCGACGCCGAAAAGCAGCTCAACGACCTCGGCATCTATGGCGCGCAGGTCGCCTGGATCAACTCGACCTATATCACCGACGATACCGACGCCGTGGCGGCGCGGGTTGGCGCCGAATATACCGAACTGCAGGTCCGCCTCGCCAAGGAGGCCGCTCGCTTCGACGGTGTTGCCGGGCTCAGCTACGATACCAAGCGCAAGCTCGACATCCTCAAGCAGGCGATCGTCCTGCCCGCTCCATCGACGCCGGGCGCTGCGAAGGAGTTGAACGACCTCGCGACGCGGCTCCAGTCGACCTATGGCAAAGGCCGCGGGACGCTGCGTGGGCAGGAGATCAACGGCTCCGACATCGAGGCCGCGATGGGGAAGAATCGCAACCCCGACGAACTCAAGGAGATGTGGGTCAGCTGGCACGACAATGTCGGCAAGCCGATGCGTCAGGACTATGCACAGCTGGTCGAGATCGCCAACAAGGGGGCCGTCGAGCTGGGCTACAAGGATGTCGGCGCGATGTGGCGGGCGGGCTATGACATGCCGGCCGACGACTTCGCCAAGATGATGGACCGGCTGTGGATCCAGGTGAAACCGCTCTACGACGCGCTCCACTGCTATACCCGAGCCAAGCTCAACGCCAAATATGGCGATGCGGTCCAGGCCAAGACCGGTCCGATCCGCGCCGACCTGCTCGGCAATATGTGGGCACAGGAATGGGGCAATATCTACGACATCGTTGCCCCGCCCGGCGCCGGCGACATCGGCTATGATATCGGCGAGCTGCTGAAGGCCAAGGATTATGACGCGATCCGGATGGTGAAGACCGGCGAGCGCTTTTACACCTCGCTCGGCTTCGCGCCTCTGCCCGACAGCTTCTGGACCCGCTCGCAAATCACCAAGCCGCGCGACCGCGAAGTCGTCTGCCACGCCTCGGCCTGGGACGTCGACAATAAGGACGACCTGCGCATCAAGATGTGCACCAAGGTCAATGCCGACGATTTCGTGACGATCCATCACGAGCTCGGCCATAATTTCTACCAGCGCGCCTACAACAAGCAGCCCTATCTCTACCTCAACGGCGCCAATGACGGCTTCCACGAGGCGATCGGCGATTTCGTCGCGCTGTCGGTGACGCCCGACTATCTGGTGAAGATCGACCTACTCGATCCCTCCAAGGTGCCGAGCGCCGACAAGGACATCGGCCTGCTGCTGCGGCAGGCGATGGACAAGGTCGCTTTCCTGCCCTTCGGCCTGCTGATGGACAAATGGCGCTGGGGCGTGTTCAGCGGCGAGACGCCGGCCAGCCAGTACAGCAAGGCCTGGACCGACCTCCGCCTGCACTATCAGGGCATCACCGCACCCGAGCCGCGAGACGAGGGCGATTTCGATCCGGGCGCCAAATATCATATTCCCGGGAACACGCCCTATGCGCGCTACTTCCTCGCACGTATCCTGCAGTTCCAGTTCTACAAGGCCGCCTGCGATCAGGTCGGCTGGAAGGGGCCGCTGCACCGCTGCTCCTTCTATGGCGACAAGCGGGTCGGCGAGAAGCTGAACGCGATGCTGGAGATGGGCGCGTCCAGGCCCTGGCCCGACGCGCTCGAGGCCTTCACCGGCACCCGCGAGATCGATGGGTCGGCAATGATCGCCTATTTCAAGCCGCTGATGACCTGGCTGAAGCAGCAGAACAAGGGCCAGCGCTGCGGCTGGTGAGCCACGGGAGGGGCGGGTCTGCGGACCGCCCCGCCAATCTCTGTCGTAATGACCACGCCGCTACGGCAGGCTTGGCGTTCGGCATTGCCTTTTGCCCGGATTCGCTGCACTGGCGCGCCCCACCGGCCTGCTGGCATAACTGCGGTTTCGGGACGTCATTCTTGCATGGGTCCGGGGGAAGGCCATGTCGGCTGCGGTGGTGAACGTCATTACCCTGTTCTTCGTCTCGACCCTCCTGGCCGGGATGATGCTGATCGCTTGGCGCAGCTTCGGCCGCCCGGCGCACGCGCTGATCTGGGCGCTGTCCTACAGCGCGGCCTCCATCGAATGGGTGTGCAACATCTATCTGCGGCTCAGCCCGTTCAAGAACCAGCTTTTCCTGGGGTTCATCTATGGCCTCTGCTGTCTGGCGAACGGCCTGCTGGCGGCGGGCTGCTACGCCCGCCTGCGTCCCGACGCGCGGCGTCTGCCCCCACTCCTTGCGGTGTGCGCCAGTGCGACACTGATCGGGGTCATCGTCGCCGTCGACGATCATCAGGCGCTGCGTGATATCCTCTGGCTGTCCTTTGCCGGATCGATGCTCATGATCTGTGCGGCCTGCGTCGCCCACCCGCTCGGCCGCGCGTCATTGCCCGAAAGAACGGTGGCCGCGATGTTCCTGCTGTTCGCGCTGGTCGACTTCTCTCTGGCGATGATGGCGCCCGGACAAGGCGCGCATGGCGAGGGTCCGGGCCACGCGCTGTTCCGGACGGTCCTCGTGATCGCCTATCCGCTCGCCTTCACCGGGGTCGGGCTGTTCACGGTCTTCCTGGTGGCGACCGACCTCGCCGAATCGATGCGACGGCTCGCCACGTCGGATCAGCTGACCGGCATCCTCAACCGCCGTGGCTTCGAGGAGGCGGCCGAGCGCGCGATCGTCAACGCGCAACGGCAGCACCAGCCGCTCGCCCTAGTCCTGGCCGACATCGACAATTTCAAGGCGATCAACGACCGCCATGGCCATGCCATCGGCGACTGCGCGCTCAAGCATTTCGCCCAGCGCCTAGAACGGCTCGTCCGGCGCGGCGATCTGGTCGGTCGCATCGGCGGCGAGGAGTTTGCCCTGCTGCTGATGCATACGCGCGATGACGATGCGCTGGAGGTGGTGGAGCGGGTTCGCCGCGATATCGCCTCGGTCCCGGTACAGGGCGCCGGCCCGCTGATGATGACCGCCAGCTTCGGCGTTACCGGCATCCGCCCCGGCGATACGTCGCTCGCGCAATTGCTGATGCGCGCCGACCGTGCACTCTACCGGTCGAAGCTGGATGGCCGCGACCGCGTGACCCATGCCGACGAACTGGAGGAGGCCCGCGCCATCCTCCACGAACGGGTTTAGTTAGACGTGCGGTCTCCCGTCAGCGGAATGGCGGCTCGTTGAACGCGCGCAGCTTGCGGCTGTGCAGGCGGGAGCCCTCGCCGCGCAACTGGTCGACGGCGGCGATGCCGATCTGGAGATGCTCGGCGATCGCGCGTTCGTAGAAGCGGTTCGCCTGACCCGGCAGCTTGATCTCGCCATGGATCGGCTTGTCAGACACGCATAGCAGCGTTCCATAAGGCACGCGGAAGCGATAGCCCTGCGCCGCGAGCGTCGCCGATTCCATGTCGATCGCCACCGCGCGGCTCTGGCTGAAGCGCAGCGCCGAGGCGGTGTAGCGCAGCTCCCAGTTGCGGTCATCCGACGTGACGACGGTGCCGGTGCGCATCCGCAGCTTGAGCTGCTCCATGGTCTGGCCGGAAACGATCTCCGCCGCACGGGTCAGCGCCTGCTGCACCTCCGCGATGGCCGGGATCGGGATCTCGGGCGGCAATACCGCGTCGAGCACATGATCGTCGCGCAGATAGGCGTGTGCGAGCACATAGTCGCCGATTCGCTGGCTGGGGCGCAGGCCACCGCAATGGCCGATCATCAGCCAGGCCGCCGGGCGCATCACCGCCAGATGGTCGGTAATCGTCTTCGCGTTGGACGGGCCGACTCCGATATTGACGAGGGTGATTCCCGATCCGTCGGGTGCGACCAGATGATAGGCGGGCATCTGGTGCTTGCGCCATGCGCTGTCGGCGATAGCGGCGCGCGGATCGGGATCGCCGCGACGGATTTCCACGCCCCCGGCACCGCTGAGCATCGTATAGCGGTCGTCCTTGTTCAGCTGCTCGATCGCCCACTGGACGAATTCGTCGACATAGCGATGGTAGTTGGTGAACAGGATATAGTCCTGCACATGGCTCGGCGGCGTGCCGGTGTAATGGCGCAGCCGGGCTAGGCTGAAGTCGACGCGCGGCCCGTCGAACAGCGCGAGCGGCCGGGCCGAATCGCCGTCCTGTAGCCAAAGTCCGTCGGCCAGCTCGTCGCCGATCTGGGCCAGTTCGGTCGACGGGAAGATGTGCGACAGTTCGACCGGTGACGCACCGGTCAGGTCGAGATCGTCGCCGGCATCGAGCACATAATTATAGGGAATCTCGGTCGCGCTCAGCCCGACCTCGACCTCGACGCCATAGTCCGCGACAAGCAGATCGATCTGCTGTTCCAGATAATGGCCGAACAGTGCCGGCTGGGTGACGGCAACCGCATAGTCCCCCGCCTCCTGAAGGCGGCCGAACGAGCGGCCGAGTGGTCCGGGGTCGCGACCGCCCTCATAATGGAGGCGTATCTCGGGATAAGCGAAGCTGCCATTGGCGCGCAGTGCCGGATCGGGCCTCTCGCCGGTGCGGATATAATGCGTCAACGCCGCCCGCAGGCGGGAAACCGATTGCCGATAGATGGTGTCGAGCTGTTCGACGATGTCGCGACCTTGAGACGGCAAATGCGGCTCCCTTTTCCTGTATATTAGCTGATCAAAGCTGGCCGAGCATATGTTCGGCGCTGCTCACCTGAAAATCCCGCGGCTGCTCGACGTTGAGCGTCGTGACGACACCGTCCTCGACAATCATCGAGAAGCGTTGGCCGCGCATGCCCAGGCCGAACCCGCGACCGTCCATTTCGAGGCCGATCGCGCGGACGAAATCGCCATTGCCGTCGGCCAGCATCGACACCTTGCCGTCGGCGCCCGCCGACTTCCCCCAGGCCCCCATCACGAAGGCATCGTTGACCGCCGTACAGACGATCTCATCGACCCCCTTCGCCCTGATCTCATCGGCCTTGTCCACGAATCCCGGTAGGTGGCGCGCCGAACAGGTCGGCGTGAAAGCGCCGGGAACCGAAAAGAGGGCGACCTTGCGGCCGGCGAACAGCGCCTCGCTCGATATGTCGACAGGGCCCTCGTCGGTCATCGCCTTGAAAGTCGCCGCGGGGATCCTGTCGCCGGTGCTGATCGTCATTGCATTCTCTCCTCGAAGGGCTGCCCGCAGGCGATAGTCGTCCATTGTTGCATTTTCCGGTGCCGGAAGGCGAGCCTTCCCCTTCAGACATGCTCACGCAGGCGCAGCAGCAGCGGTGCGAGGAAGGGCGCGAACCGCATCACCGCCAGCGCCCGGCGCCAGCGCGGGCTACGCTCGCCGACCCCCAGCCGGGCGAGCTCGGCGACCCCGGCGCGGTGCTCGCCCGCCCGGATCCGCGCAAAGGCCTCTTCGATCGCCATGTCCCGCTCGATCCGCCGGCACATGGCGGCGGCAGCGGCGGCTTCGGGGCGGTCGCCGAGCTCGCGCCGGGCCTTGTCCATCACCGCATGGGCGGTCTGCAGCATTACCGGCGTATTGCCCGACATCTGGCCGGCCCGGCGGCGATAGCACGCGAGCGGCCGTGGCACATGAGCGAGCCGCCAGCCCGCGGCCATCAGCCTTATCCAGGCGTCGAGATCCTCCGAGGACCGAAGACTGGTATCGAAGCCGCCAATGCCCTCGATCGCCTCGCGCCGCATCATCGTCAGGCCGAAGACGTTGAACTCCCGCCGAATGAGCTTCTCCAGTGTCGGCGGACCGGCCTGCGGGCAGTAAGCAGAAAACAGCTCGCCCACCCGGTCGGCGCCGAAAAAGCTGGCGTCGCCGGTCGCAAAGCCCGCGCCCGGATCGGCATCGAGTGCCGCCACCAGCGCCGACACATAGTCAGGCTCCAGCGTATCGTCGCCGTCGAGCAGCGCGACATAGGGCGTCGCCGAACGCGCGATGGCGCGGTTGCGCGCGGTCGGCAACCCGCCATTGTCGGTTTCGAGCAGGGTGATGCGCGGGTCGGCCAGATAAGGCTCGACATGCGGACGAACCCGGCGGTCGCCATCGTCGACCACGATCAGCCGCCAGTCGGGACGATCCTGTGCGAGCACGGAGTCGATCGCGTCGGCCAGCATCTCTCCGACGCCATAAGCCGGAACGACGATGGTGACCGTAGCGGAAGGCTCGCCTTCGACCGCTGGCCCGGCGGATGACCGGGTCTGCCCGCCTGTCTCATCCGGTTCGCCTGTTTGCGTCGCCATGCCGGAGGACTATATTGCCGTCCATGGATACGCCAGTCTCTCTTCGCGGCCAATATCTCCTGGCCATGCCGGGAATAGGCGATCCCCGTTTCGAGAAGGCGGTGATCGCGATGTGCGGCCACGACGCGCAGGGCGCCTTCGGCGTCGGCGTCGACCGCATCGTTCCCGGGATCACATTGCACGGCTTGTATGAACAACTCGGCCTGGAACCGGGCGAGGCACCCGATTGCGCGATCCATCTGGGCGGGCCGGTGGAACAGCAGCGCGGCTTCGTCCTCCACAGCACGGACTGGATGGGCGAGGATAGTCTGAACGTCGACGGGCGCTGGGCGCTGACCTCGACGCTCGATGTGCTGCGGGCGATCGCCGAGACGAAGGGGCCGTCGCACTGGCTGGTGGCTCTCGGCTATGCGGGCTGGGGCGAGGGCCAGCTCGATGACGAGATGCGTCGCCATGGCTGGCTCGCCACGCCGGGCGAACAGGGGCTTCTATTCGACCATGAGGCACCCGAGCGCTGGGAACAGGCGATGCGCAACGCGGGTATCGATCCCCGCCTCCTCGCCTCGACCAGCGGTCAGGCCTGACGGCTGTTTCACTGCGCCGCAGACCGCTTTGCCTCCGTTGCGGTTGACCGCAACTGGGATATAAAGATATCTTTATATTTGCGTATTAAGGGCTCCCCCGCTAAGGCGCAGCCATAGCTACCGGTCGGCATGTCGCCGACCGATGTCCGTTCCCCGAAGGAGAAGCCCGGTGGCCACCGCCGTTGCGACTGATTTCAACGATTATGTGATTGCCGATCTGAGCCTCGCCGAATTCGGCCGTCGCGAGATCGAGATCGCCGAGACCGAAATGCCCGGCCTGATGGCGCTCCGCGAGGAATTCGGCGCGTCGAAGCCGCTCAAGGGCGCGCGCATCACCGGCTCGCTGCACATGACCATCCAGACGGCGGTGCTGATCGAGACCCTCGTCGAACTCGGCGCCGATGTGCGTTGGGCGACCTGCAACATCTTCTCCACCCAGGACCATGCCGCCGCCGCCATCGCGGCGCGGGGCATTCCGGTCTTCGCCGTGAAGGGCGAGAGCCTGGCCGATTATTGGGATTATGTCGGTCGCATCTTCGACTGGGGTGACGGCACCACCGCCAACATGATCCTCGACGACGGCGGCGACGCGACGATGTTCGCGCTGTGGGGCGCCAAGCTCGAAGCCGGTGCGACGCTCGGCGAGCCGAGCAATGCCGAGGAAGTCGAGTTCCAGCGTGCGCTGAAGGCCTATATCGCCGCCAAGCCCGGCTATCTGACCGAGAGCGTCAAGGCGATCCGCGGCGTGTCCGAAGAGACCACGACCGGCGTCCACCGCCTGTACGAGATCGCCAAGAAGGGCGAGTTGCCCTTCCCCGCGATCAACGTCAACGACAGCGTCACCAAGTCGAAGTTCGACAATCTCTATGGCTGCAAGGAATCGCTGGTCGACGCGATCCGTCGCGCGACCGACGTCATGCTGGCCGGCAAGGTCGCGTGCGTCGCGGGCTTCGGGGACGTCGGCAAGGGTTCGGCCGCCTCGCTGCGCAACGGCGGCGCCCGCGTCATCGTTACCGAAATCGATCCGATCTGCGCGCTGCAGGCGGCGATGGAAGGCTATGAGGTCGTGACGATGGAGGAAGCGGTGACCCGCGCCGACATCTTCGTCACCGCCACCGGCAACGAGGACGTCATCACCGCCGAGCATATGAAGGCGATGAAGCCGATGTCGATCGTCTGCAACATCGGCCACTTCGACAGCGAGATCCAGATCGCGGCGCTGAGCAACTACAAGTGGACCGAGATCAAGCCGGGCACCGACCTGGTCGAGTTCCCCGACGGCAAGCAGATCCTGATCCTCGCCAAGGGCCGCCTCGTGAACCTCGGCTGCGCCACCGGCCACCCGAGCTTCGTGATGTCGTCGAGCTTCACCAACCAGGTGCTCGCGCAGATCGAACTGTTCACCAAGCCGGGCGAATATGACAACAAGGTGTTCGTCCTGCCGAAGCATCTCGACGAGAAGGTGGCCGCGCTCCACCTCGAGAAGCTGGGCGTCAAGCTGACCAAGCTCAGCCCGAAGCAGGCCGCCTATATCGGCGTGACCACCGAAGGTCCGTTCAAGCCGGATCATTACCGCTACTGAGCCGGGCGGCGGACAAAATCCCGCCATCCGCGCTTCGCAACAGGAAGGCCTCGGCACATGCCGGGGCCTTTTCCTTTGGGCGCGATACGAACAATGCAATTGCGGATCGCGGGTGATTCCCCGAAGGCGCAAATGACTCTAGAAGCTACCGCATGTCGCACATGATCCAGCTCGATCCGATCGCCGCCATGATGCTTGCGATCATCGTCGCGCTGTGGGTGGCGGCGGCGGTCGCGGCGATCGTGATGGGGCTGCGGCGCGACGCTATCGCCAAGGCGCGTGCGCGCGATCTCGAGCGACAGGCCGCCCTGCTGGGCAGTTGCCCGGCCCTGCCCTTCCGCGTCGGGCTCGACGGTCGAATCGGTGCCGACACCCGGCTGGCCCACTGGCTTGGGCTGACCGACGTCCCCACGACGATCGACGCGATGGCGACTCACGGCGAAGGCGGAATCTCCGTCGTCGACGCCGAAGGCCTCGCCGCAGACGTCCAGGCCGCCAATCAGGCCGGGAGGCCGTTCGAACGCATATTGCGACTCGCCGGCAGCGATCGCGTGTTGCTCGCACGGGGACGTCCCGCCCCGGTTGCCGTCGGCGACGGGGTGATCGTCTGGCTGTTCGACAATAGCGAGGCGGAGCGCACCATCGCCCGGCTCTCGCACGAGACCGGGCTGATCAGCGATGCGCTGGACAGCTGCCTCGCGCTGATCGAGGCCGCGCCCTTCCCGATGTGGCATCGCGGCCCCGACCTGAAACTCGCACTGGTCAATTCGGCCTATGTCGAAGCGGTCGAGGGAGACAGCGCCGAGGACGTGGTGACGCGCGGGGTCGAGCTGATCGACGCCGCCGACGGCCGCGCGCCGCGCGCGACGGCGCTAGCCGCACGCGATACCGGGCGGATAAACACGCAGGTCGTGCCGGTGACCCTGAGCGGACAGCGACGCACGATGCGAATCGTCGACGTTCCGATGGGCGAGCATGGCGTCGCCGGCTATGCGTTCGACATCCAGGATCTGGAGCAGACCCGGGCCGAGCTCGGCCGCTTTCAGGAGGTCCAGCGCGAACTGTTCGACCGGCTGTCGGCGGGTGTCGCGCAGTTCGGTGCCGATCGCAGCCTCATCTTCTTCAACCAGCCTTTCGTGCAGTTCTTCGCACTCGCTCCCGAATGGCTTACCGATCGTCCCGAGTTCGACCGCATCCTCGAACGGCTGCGCGAGGCACAGCGCCTGCCCGAGGTGCGCGACTTCCCCGGCTGGCGCAACGAGCGCCGGGCTTGGTTCAACGCGGTCGACGCGGTCGAGGAAACCTGGACGCTGCCGGGTGGGCAGCATCTGCGCGTCGTGGCGCAGCCGCTGCCCAATGGTGGCCTGCTGCTGTTCTTCGAGGACCGGACCGAACAGGTCCAGCTGTCGAGCGCGCGCGACACGCTGCTGCGGGTGCGCGCCGCCACGTTCGAGAATTTGTTCGAGGCCATCGGCGTCTTTGCCGCCGACGGGCGCCTGCATATCTGGAACCAGAGCTTCCGCGACATATGGGGCCTGTCCGACGCCGACCTCGCCCAGAACCTCCGCGTCGATGCGATGGTCGAGCTGGTCGGCGCCAAACTGGCCGATCCGTCGCGCGCGCAGCTGCTGCGCGACCTTGTCCGCATCGCAACGGTCGACCGTCAGGCACGCACGGGCCGCATGGCGCTGGCCGATGGCCGCTATTTCGACTTCGCGGTGGTGCCGCTGCCCGACGGCAACGCGCTGTTCACCCTGCTCGACATCACAGCTTCGCGCGGCATCGAAGAAGCGCTGCGCGGACGCGCGGACGCCCTCGAAGAAGCTGACAAGCTCAAGACCGCGTTCGTCGCAAATATGAGCTACGAGTTGCGCGTCCCGCTGACCTCCATTGCGGGCTTCGCGGAGCTGCTCGACGGCGGCTATGCTGGCGAACTGCCGCCGGTCGCGGGCGAATATGTCAAGGCGATCCTCTCTTCGGTGGGACGCCTCGGCTCGCTGGTCGAGGACGTGCTCGACCTGACCCAGGGCGCCGCGGGCAGCCTGCCCCTGGCCGAAGAGCCGGTCGATCTTGGCGAGGTGCTAAGCGAGGCTGTCGCGGCCGCGCGCAAGGCGGCGGACGCCAAGCCGCTGAACCTGATCGTCGATATGGAACCCGAGCTCGGAACGATGCGCGGCGATCCCCGCCGGTTGCGCCAGATCGCCGATCATCTGCTCAACAACGCCATCACCTACACCCCGCCGCAGGGCCGCGTGACGATCCGCGTGCATGGCGACGATGACATGATCATCTGGACGGTCTCGGACACCGGCCCCGGCATGGACCCCGCCCAGCGCGCGCGCATCTTCGACAGTTACCCGCGCATCGATGCGAGCAACGAGGAGGGCAAGCAGCTGATCGGTATCGGGCTGCCGCTGACCCGGCAGCTGGTCGAGGCGCATGGCGGCTCGATCGCGCTCGACAGCGAACCCGGACGCGGCACGACCGTCACCATTCATCTGCCCCGCCGCCACGGCGAAGGCGTCAATGTCTGAGCAGGGCGACGGGGCGCTGATCCTTGACGGCGCGGAGGATACGCTGGCGATCGGTGCGCGCCTCGCCTCGCTGCTGCGGCCCGGCGACGTGGTAGCGCTGTCCGGCGACCTCGGGGCGGGCAAGACCACGCTAGCACGTGGCCTGCTCCAGGCGCTCGGCTTCGAAGGCGAGGTTCCCAGTCCGAGCTTTCCGATCGTCATTCCCTATGCGCCGCCCGAGCTCGCGATTCCGCTGTGGCACGTCGACCTTTATCGCATCGACGACCCCGAAGAGCTGTACGAACTCGGGCTCGACGAAGCGCGGCTCGATAGCGCGCTGCTCATCGAATGGCCCGAGCGTATGGGTGCGATGCTGTGGTTCGATGCGCTGTGCCTGACGATCGAACCGGCGGGCGAGGATGCGCGCCGCTTGACTTGGACGGCGCCCGCGGCATGGGAGGGCCGATGGCCGCCCCGATGATCCCCCCCGCTCATGCCCCCGCCTTTCTCGACGCTGCCGGCTGGACCGGCGCCGAGATTCTGCCACTGGCCGGCGACGCCAGCTTCCGACGCTATTTCCGGGTGCTGCGCGGCGACGAGACCGCCGTGCTGATGGACGCACCGCCCCAGCATGAGGACAGCCGACCCTTCCTGGCCGTCGCGCGCCATCTGGAGGCGATCGGTTTCCGGGCACCGCGCATCCTCGCCGAGGATCTCGATGCGGGGCTGATCCTGCTCGAGGATTTCGGCGACGCGCGGATGAAGGAGGTGATCGACGCCGATCCCGCCGCCGAGCATCGCATCTATGGGCAGGCGATCGACCTGCTGGCCGATCTCCACGGAGCCGCAGCCGGCACGCTGCCGCCCTATGACATGGCGGTATACCAGCGCGAGGCAGGGCTGTTTCCCGAATGGTATATGCCCGCCGTCGGCCTGACCGCCGACGCCGACGCCTATGCGGCCGCGTGGGACGAGGCGCTGGCGCCGATCGCGACGGACCAGTCGATCACGGTGCTGCGCGACTATCATGTCGAGAATATCATGCTCCTCGGCGACGGCAGCCTTGGCCTTCTCGACTTCCAGGACGCCCTGGCCGGCCACGCGGCCTATGACCTCGTCTCGCTGCTGCAGGACGCCCGGCGCGACGTCGATCCGGCGCTCGAACGCGCGATGATCGACCGCTATACGGCGCGGCGCCCCTTCGACGAAGCCGCCTATGCGCTGCTCGGCGCTCAGCGCAACGCGAAGATCCTCGGCATCTTCACCCGGCTGTGGAAGCGCGACGGTAAGCCCCGCTACCTCGCCTTCCAGCCGCGCGTCTGGCGCTATCTGGAACGCGATCTCGCCCATCCGGCGCTCGCACCCGTCCGCGCCTGGTTCGATGCGCATGTGCCGGTCGATGCCCGTGCCTCCTTCTGGCCGGAGCATGCGGCATGACCGCTCCGCACGCGCCGATCGGCACCGCGATGGTGCTCGCCGCCGGGCTCGGCAAACGGATGCGCCCGCTGACCGCGACGCGCCCGAAACCCCTGGTCGAGGTGGCCGGCAAGGCGCTGCTCGACCATGTGCTCGACCGGCTGCGCTCCGCCGGAATCGGCAAGGTGGTGGTCAACGCCCATTATCTCGCCGACGCACTGGAGGCGCATCTTGCCCGCAAGGCGGCCGATCTCGACGTCCGCCTCTCCGACGAACGCGAGCTGCTGCTGGAGACGGGGGGCGGGGTCGCCAAAGCACTGCCGCTGATCGACGAAGACCATTTCCTGATCGCGAACAGCGACAATCTGTGGATCGACGGGCCGATCGACGCGATAGAGCTGCTCGCCTCGAGCTGGGACGACAGCAGGATGGATGCGCTGTTGCTGCTCGTCCCGCTGGCGCGCGCCAATTGCCACAGCGGGATGGGCGATTTCCACATGGACGGAAACGGCCGCATCGCCCGCCGCCGCCCGTCGCGGGTCGCGCCCTTCGTCTTCACCGGGGTGCAGATCGTTTCCAAGCGGCTCTTCCATGACCTGCCCGAGGGGGCCTTCTCGTTCAACCTGCTGTGGGACCGTGCCATCGCCGACGGCCGCGCCTTCGGCCTCGTCCACCAGGGCCTGTGGTTCGACGTCGGCACCCCGCCCGCAATCGCGCGGACCGAGATGCTGCTGGGCCTCGCCTGAATCGCACATCCTGCCGATGACGGCTTACGCCGTGCGATGCTGCGGCTAAGGTAGCTCTCATGACCCGTCCCGCCGTCTTCACCATCGCCCCGCATCGCGCTTTCGCGGATGCGCTGGCGACCGGGCTGATGGCGCTGCACGGACCCGATCCGCTGCGCCTCGCGCGGACCATCCTGCTGCTGCCCAACAACCGCGCCGCGCGGGCGATCAACGATGCCTTCGTCCGGCGCGCGGAAGGCGGATTGCTGCTGCCCCGGCTCGTGGCGATCGGCGATCCGGAGCTGGACGAGCGGCTCGGCGGCCTGCTCGATCCGATCGGAGGCGAGAACGAGCACCCCATCCCGCCCGCGATCGAACCGCTCGAACGCCAGATGATCCTCGCCCGCCTCGTCGCCGAGGCGCGTCTGGCGGCGGGCGATCCGATCGATGGTGGCGAAGCGATCCGCCTTGCCGGCGAACTGGGGCGCACGCTCGACCAGCTGCTGATCGAACGCATCGACCCCGCCCGCCTGCGCGACATGGCAGCGCTGCCCGAACTGTCGAGCCACTGGCAGGCCTCGCTCGACATGCTCGAAACGATCCTCGGTCGCTGGCCCGAGGAACTGGCCCGGCGGGGCCGGATCGACATGGCCGAGCGCCGCAACCGCCTGCTCGACCGCGTCGCGCGACGCTGGCGCACAACGCCGCCCCCGGGCCCCGTGGTCGCGGCCGGCATCGGCAGTGCGACTCCGGCGGTAGCGGCGCTGCTGGCGACGATCGCGCGGCTGCCGCAGGGCATGGTCGTGCTGCAGGGCCTCGACTCCCTGTCGGACGACGCGGAATGGGACGCGCTCGGGCCACACGCCCCCGCCGAGGAGGGCGACCGCCCGCCCCGCCCGATCGAGAGCCATCCGCAATATATGCTCAAGCGGCTGCTCGACCGGATGAGCGTCGGCCGTTCGGAGGTCCGCAACTGGCGCTGGGGCGGAGGTCGCGACGCACGGTCGGTACGCGGCCGCGCGATCGTCAATGCGATGGCCCCCGCGATGTTCACCGACAAATGGTACCGCCTGCCGCCGGCCGAGCGGCGCCTGTCGGGCGTCCGCGCGGTCGAACTCGCCAACCCGGCCGAGGAGGCGCAGACGATCGCGCTGGCCCTGCGCGAAGCGATCGAAACTCCCGGCAGGACCGCCGCACTCGTCACCCCCGACCGGGTACTGGCGCGGCGCGTGACGGCGCATCTGGCGCGCTGGGGCATCGTCGCCGACGATTCGGCGGGTACGCCCTTGTCGTTGACACCGGCCGGCACCCTGCTGCTCGCCATCGCCGAAGCGGCAAGCGAGGGATTCGCGCCGGTGCCGCTGCTGGCTCTGCTGAAACACCCGCTGGTCCGGCGCGGCGAGGAACGCGGCGCCTGGCTCGATGGCGTCCGCCGGCTCGACGTCGCGTTGCGCGGACCCCGACCCCCGGCGGGTCTCGACGGCATCAGCCGTTTCCTGCGCGATGGCGACGACCATGCGCAGCGTGCGCGCAAGCCCGCGATCGGCTGGTGGGAGACGATCCGCCCGCTGCTGAAGCCACTCGCCGACGCGATGGCCGCGGGTCCAGCGAAGAACGCCTTGAGCGCCTTGCTCGCAGCGATTCGCGAAGCCGCTTCGACCCTGGCGGGCGACGCCGCCTGGTCGGGTCCGGACGGTCGCGCTGCCGCCGATCTGATCGCCGAACTGGAAGCGACCGCGCCGCTCGGACCGAGCGACTTCACCGCTGCCAGTCTCGCTCCCACGCTGCGACTGATGATGGATGGCGTCGCCGTCCGCCCGCCGCAGGGCGGCCACCCGCGCCTGTCGATCTGGGGTCTGCTCGAAGCGCGGTTGCAACATGCCGACCTGATGGTGCTGGGCGGCCTAAACGAGGGCGTGTGGCCGCCCTTGCCGAGCCCCGATCCGTGGCTTGCTCCGCGCATCCGGTCCGAGCTCGGCCTGATCGGCCTGGAAGCGCGGATCGGCCTGTCGGCGCATGATTTCGCGATGGCGCTGGGGGCGCCCGAGGTCCTGATCACCCGCGCCCAACGCGATGCGCGCGCGCCGACTATCGCCTCTCGCTTCTGGCTGCGGCTGGAAGCGATGACCGGCGGAATGACGCGCGAACACCGCCTGCCCGCCTGGGCCGCCGATATCGACCGGCCCGAGGGGCCGCCGCGTCCGGCCAGCCGACCAGCCCCGCGTCCGCCGGTCGAGGACCGGCCCAAGCTGATCGCCGTCACCAAGCTCGACCGGCTGAAGGCCGACCCCTTCGCCTTCTATGCCGACACCATGCTCAAGCTGCGGCGGATGGATGCGGTCGATGCCGACCCGACGCCGGCCTGGCGCGGTACGGCGGTGCACGCGATCTTCGAGGCGTGGATGCTCGAGGACCAGTGCCGGCCCGACCGGCTGCTTCCGCGCGCGCGCAAGCTTCTCGACGACATGGCCGCGCACCCGGTGATGCGGGCGCTGTGGGAACCACGCCTGTTCGCAGCGCTGGAATGGATTGCCGAGCGGATGGGTGAACTGGTGGCGGAAGGCCGCAAGCCGATCGCGGCGGAGGTCGAGGGAGAGATCGAGATTGCGGGGATCACCTTGACCGGCAAGGTCGACCGCATCGATTCCGACGCGAACGGCAAGCTCGCCATCGTCGACTACAAGACCGGCATGCCACCCAGCGCCGCGCAGGTCGCCGAAGGCTTCTCGATGCAGCTGGGCCTGCTCGGCCTCATCGCCGAGCGCGGCGGGTTCGACGAGGTGAGGGGCATTCCCGCCGACTTCGAATATTGGTCGCTGGCCAAGAACCGAACCGGCGGCTTCGGCTATGTCGCGAGCCCGGTGGGCGGGCGCAACGGGATAGACCCCGAAGGCTTCACCGCGCTGGCCGCACGCACGCTTACCGATGCGGCTCAGAACTGGCTGACCGGCGATGCTCCGTTCGAGGCCAAGATCGCGCCGGAATATGCGCCCTATGCCGATTATGACCAGCTGATGCGCCTCGACGAATGGTATGGGCGCGAGCCGGTCGGATCGGGGACGAGCAAAGCATGAGCGGACGCCTGAAACCGCTCGATCCGCTGCTCGATCAGCAACGGCTGGCATCCGAGCCCAGCGAGTTGATCTGGCTGTCGGCCTCGGCCGGTACCGGCAAGACGCATGTGCTGACCGCGCGGGTGCTGCGCCTGCTGCTGTCCGGCGCGGCCCCCGAATCGATCCTGTGCCTCACCTTCACCAAGGCGGGCGCCGCCGAAATGGCCGAGCGCGTCCACCGACGGCTCGCGCATTGGGCGGGCCTCAAGGACGACCAGAAGCTGGTGCGGGACCTGAGCCGGCTCGGCGAAGATGCCAGCCCGGAAGCGGTACGCCGCGCGCGACGGCTGTTCGCGCGCGTGCTCGATGCGCCGGGCGGCGGACTGCGCATCCAGACGATCCACGCCTTCTGCCAGACATTGCTGGCCGCCTTCCCGTCGGAAGCGGGGCTCACCCCCGGCTTTCGTCCGCTCGAAGGGCGCGAGGAACAGGCGCTGGCACGCCGGACGCTGGCCGACCTTCTCGACCGCGCCGAGCGCGGCGGCGATCACGGCCTGCTGCGCGACATCCAGCATCTGAGTCTGCGCATCGGCGAGGCACGCGCCGAATCCTATCTGGTCCAATGCGCACGCAGCCCCGAGGCGATGGCCGCGCTCGGCCTGCGCGACGCGATCGAGCCGCGCCTCCGCCGGATCCTCGGCGCCCCGACCGGCAACGTCGAGGAAGCAGTCGAGGCCGGTTGCGCCGGGCTCGACCTCGACTGCTTCCACGCCATTGCGCGGGCGAACGCCGCCTGGGGCACCGCTACCGGGTCGCGCGATGCCGACATAGTCGCCGCATTCCTCGCTGCTGCCCCGCGCAGCCGGGCGGCGATGCTCGAATCGGTCGTCAACGTCGTGCTGACCAAGAGCGGGGAGCCGCGCAAGATTCAGGCAGGTCTGGCCAAGGTCGACCCCTGCTATGGCGATCATTGCGGCCGCCTCGCCGAACAAGTCGGCCATCTTCTAGGGCTGCGCCGCCGCGCCGCGCTGGCCGCGATGATCGGCGCCGCGCTGCGCGCCGGGCAGAGCTATGCCGCCGCTTATGTCCAGGCGAAGCGCGATGCCGGCGTGGTCGATTTCGACGATCTGATCCGCGCCGCGGTCGACCTGCTCGAGACGCCCGGCATGGGCGACTGGGTGCGCTACAAGCTCGACCGCTCGACCGACCACATATTGGTCGACGAGGCGCAGGACACCAATGCCCGCCAATGGGCGATCGTCGCCTCGCTGGCATCCGAGTTCTTCGCCGGCGCAGGCGCGCGGGGCCTGGCGAAGCGGACCCTGTTCAGCGTCGGCGACTTCAAACAGGCGATCTTCGGCTTTCAGGGCACCGATCCATTCGCCTTTCTCGCCGCCAGCATCGGCTTCGCGCGGCGCGCCGACGAAGGTTCCCAGGAACTGCCCGACGATGAGAAGCGTCGCTTTCACCAGCTTTCGCTCGATCGCAGCTTCCGCTCGGCGCCCGCGGTGCTCGAACTGGTCGATCAGGTCGTCACCGATCTTGGCCCCGTCCAATTGGGCCTGAACGAGGAGACTCCGCGTCACCAACCCTGGAAGACCGATCTGCCCGGCCGCGTGACGCTGTGGCAGCCTCTCTCGGTCGACGGCATCGCCAGTCTCGAGGAGGATGTCGGCGAGGAGCAGTGGGTCGACGACGCGACCCGCGCCTTCGCGACCCGGCTCGCGGCACAGATACGGCGCTGGCTCGACGAGCGGCTTTGGCTCCATGGCGAGGGGCGGCCGATCCGGCCCGAGGACATATTGATCCTCGTCCGCCGCCGCGCCGAACTCGCCTCGCTGATCGTCGCCCGCCTCCATGCCGAGGGCGTGCCGGTGGCGGGGGTCGACCGCCTCCGCCTGACCGCCCCGCTGGCGGTGCGCGACCTGCTCGCGGCGGTGCGTTTCGCGGTTCAGCGGCAGGACGATCTGAGCCTGGCAGGCCTGCTCGTCTCCCCGCTGTTCGGCTGGAGCCAGGAGGAGCTCTACCGCGTCGGCTTCGGCCGCAAGGGACGCCCGCTGATCGACGCAGTGCGCGAACGAGGCGACGCCGCGACCATCGCCACACTCGACGACATCCTAGGCCGCGCCGACTTCACCACCCCCTACCGCTTCCTCGAACATCTGCTGAGCGGCCCGCTGCAGGGACGTCGCAAGCTGCTCGAACGGCTCGGCCAGGAGGCACGCGACCCGATCGAGGAACTGCTCGGCGCTGCACTCCAGTTCGAAGGCACCGCAACTGCCTCGCTCCAGCGCTTCCTCGACTGGTTCGATCGCGGAGAGGTGGAGATCACGCGCGACCCCTCCGCCCCGGCCGACGCGGTGCGCGTGATGACCGTCCATGGTTCGAAGGGGCTCGAAGCACCGCTGGTCATCCTCGCCGATGCGACCGGCAACCCCGACGCGACCCCGGTCGGCAGCCTGCGCTGGACGATGGGCGGCGAAAGTGCGGGCGTTCCCATTCCGCGCCCGCGCAAGGACGAACTGGTCGAGGAGATCGCCGCCGATGCCGACGCGCTGGCGGCACGCGAACGGCAGGAGCATTGGCGGCTGCTCTATGTCGCGCTGACGCGGGCCCGCGAGCATCTGGTGGTAGGCGGCGCGTTGGGCCCCCGCGCCCGCGGCGTTCCGCCCGAATCGAGCTGGTACCATGCCGTCCGGCGCGCCATGGACGGGCTGGGCTGCGAGCCGGTGCCCGACGAGCTGTGGGGCGAGGCACAGCATTTCGAGGGGCTGTCACCGCCGGGTCGCGCCGCGGGTCGCAGCGAGGCGAGGCCGCGTCGCGAAGCACCGAGACTCGCTCCGCCCGACTGGCTGCACCGCCCCGCGCCGGTCGAGGCGCGCCCGCCGCGCCCGCTCGCGCCCTCCTCGCTCGGCATCGACGACGTGCCCAACCCGCCGCCCTCGGAATTGATGCGTGCAGCGGCGCGACGCGGCACCCTGTTGCACGCGCTGTTCGAGCGGCTTCCCGCCGTGTCCCCCGACCGGAGGATGGCGGCTGCCATCCACTGGCTCACCGGCTCCGGCGGGATCGAGGAAGAGACGACGGCTCATGCGCTCGCGCAGGACGCATGCCGGGTGATCGACGATCCCCGCTTCGCGGGCCTGTTCGGCCCCGACGCGCTGGCCGAAGCCCCCGTGGCCGCCGTGGTCGAAGGCAGCGTCGTCGCAGGAACCGTCGACCGGCTGCTGATCGAACCGGATCGGATCCTCGTCGTCGATTTCAAGACGGGGCGGCGCGTGCCGGGCCGGATCGAGGAGGCGCCGACGCATCACATTCGCCAGATGGCGGCCTATGCAGCGGCACTCTCGACCATATTTCCGGGCCGCGCGATCGAGGCGGCGCTGCTCTATACGGCGGGCCCGACCCTGCTTTCGCTGCCACCCGATCTCGTCGAAGCGCACAAGCCCGGCTTTAGGGCGGAGGAGCAAAACCACGGCCAAGGCCGTTGAGACTGTCGCGACCGCAGCTTACATCTGCTGCCGAAGAGACAAGGAGTTTTCCCCCCGATGCCTACCAAAGCAATCAGCGATTCCTCGTTCCAGAGCGACGTGCTGCAGGCCGACAAGCCCGTGCTCGTCGATTTCTGGGCAGAGTGGTGCGGCCCGTGCAAGATGATCGGCCCCGCTCTCGAGGAGATTGCGGACGAGCTGGCCGACAAGGTCACCATCGCCAAGATCAACATCGACGACAATCCCGATGCCCCCAGCCAATATGGCGTACGCGGCATCCCGACGATGATCCTGTTCAAGAACGGCCAGCCGGCCGCGACCAAGGTCGGCGCCGCGCCGAAGAGCGCGCTCAAGGGCTGGCTCGAAGGCGAACTCTGATCCTGTCATGACCGGCGGCGCGCGCCAGGCCGCCGCCGGTCGCCCGACGCGTCCTCAGTCGAACAGAACGGTTTTGGCGAGGTCCCACATCTCGGGCGTGCTCGCGGCAATCGCTCCCTTGCCCGGAACGTCGAGCCGATAGTCGGCGCCGTCGTTGCGCGCGATCCGGCCTCCCGCTTCTTCCAGCATCAAAGCACCTGCCGCATGGTCCCAGGGATGCGTGCGCTCATAGAGCGCGATGTCGTTCTGCCCCAGGATCAAGCGCGGATATTGCTCGCCTGCGCAACGGGGGATGTCCACGATCTCCAGCCTGCCGGCGGCCCGACGCCGGACATCGGCCTGTCGGTCCTCCGGCATGAAATAGGTGGCGATGGCAGCCTTCGGCAATGTCCCGTCCGATCGGCGCGACGCCACCTTCTGGCCATCGATGTAGCACCCGCTACGCCGCGCTGCGTGGCAGATCCGGCCGCTGACCGGATCGAGAATCCAGCCCGCCTCTCGCGCGCCGTCGGCCGTCAGGCCGATCATGATCGCGAAGGGGCTGCGGCCCTCGGTGAAATTGTTGGTCCCGTCGAGCGGATCGATGATCCAGGCGACCCCGTCGCCGATCCGGTCGACCACGCCCGGATCGATCGCGGCGGCCTCCTCACCCACGATGCGCGCCTCGGGCAATAGCCGCGCCAGCGCCTCGCCCAGAAAAGCCTCGGACTCGCGGTCGACGATCGTGACATAGTCCCCGGGCGTCTTCTCCGAGAATTGATCGGCCGTAAGGCTGCGGAAGCGCGGCATCATGATGTCCCGCGCGACGCTGCGCATCAGGTCCAGGACGGGTTCGTAGAGCGCGTGCATCAGCTGAGCGGAATCATGACGGTTTCGGCATAGCCCGGCCGCATCTTCAGTCGTTCATACCAAGCCGCGACATGCGGGCGGTCGGGCCGTTCGATCGGCAGGCTGAACCAGGTGTGGGCATAGACCCCCATCGGAATATCGCCGATGCCGAACGCGTCCCCCGACAGCCACGGCCGCCGCGCCAGTTCCTCGTCGAGGATCGCCATCAGCTTCCCGGTCGCGACAGCGGAGCGCTCGATCGCCGCCTGATCGCGATCTTCCGGCGCGCGGCGGACCAGATTCAGGAAGGCGTCGCGCTGCGCGTCGGCGAATGTGAATTGCCAGTCCATCCAGCGGTCGCCTAGAGCACGCGCCTGCGGGTCGGCGGACCATAAGGCGGGGGCATAACGCGCAGCGAGGTAGCGCAGGATCGCGTTCGATTCCCACAGCACGAAGCCATCATCCTCGATCGTCGGGATCAACCGGTTGGGATTGAGCGCGAGATAGGCGTCGGTAAAGCCGAAGGCGCCGCCGATGTCGCGCCGTTCATGCGCGATCCCCGCCTCGATCGCGAGCCAGGCGACCTTCTTCACATTGTGCGAGTTGAGCCGGCCCCAAAGGATCATCGCCATCGCCTCAGCTCCGATAGTCGGCGTTGATCGAGATATAGCCATGCGTCAGGTCGCAGGTCCACACCGTCGCCCGGCCGTTGCCGAGACCGATGTCGACGCCGATCTCGATCTCCTGCCCGCGCAGATGCGCGGCGACAGGGGCTTCGTCATAGCCTTCGACCGCCAGACCGCCCGTCGCGACCTGGGTCGCGCCGAAGCGGATCGACAATTTGTCGCGCTCGGCCGGCTCGCCCGCCTTGCCGACCGCCATAACGACGCGGCCCCAATTGGCGTCCTCTCCGGCAATGGCTGTCTTCACCAGCGGCGAGTTGGCGATCGACATGCCGATGCGGTGCGCGCTGTCATCGTCGACCGCGCCCTCGACGCGGATTTCGATGAACTTGGACGCCCCTTCGCCGTCGCGGACGACCTGTTGCGCCAGATCGAGACAGAGTTCGGCCAGCGCCGCCTCGAAGGCGTCGGCACCCGCGTCGTCCATCGACGACAGAGACGCATTGCCCGCCTTGCCCGTCGCGAAGGCGAGAACCGTGTCGCTGGTCGATGTGTCGCCGTCGACAGTGATGCAGGAAAAGCTGCGCCGGTTGGCGCGGTCGAGCATCGCCTGGAGCAGGGCCGGATCGATCGCGACGTCCGTGAAGATGAAACCGAGCATCGTCGCCATGTCCGGGGCGATCATCCCCGAGCCCTTGATGATCCCGACCAGTTCGACCCGCGTCCCACCGACGATCGCCGAGGCGCGCGCGCCTTTGGCGAAGGTGTCGGTCGTCATGATCGTCGCGGCCGCCTGTTCCCAGCCCGCCTCTGCGGCCTGTAGCACCGCGTCGATCCCCGCCTCGGCCTTGTCGATCGGCAGCGGCACGCCGATCACGCCCGTCGACGCGACGAACACGTCGGACGGCTGACAGCCGAGCGCCCCGGCGACCCGCGCCGTGATCGCCTCGACGGCAGCCCGGCCGCGATTGCCGGTGAAGGCGTTCGAGTTGCCGGCGTTGACGACGAGCGCGCGGGCCCGGCCGAGCGGGAGCGCGGCACGGCACCATTCGACCTCGGGCGAGGGGCATTTGCTCTGGGTCGTCACCCCCGCCACGGCGGTTCCCTCGTCGAACGCCGCGAAGGTCAGGTCGGCGCGGTCCCACCCCTTATATCCGGCGCGCGCCACGGCGACGCGGACGCCCGCGACGGGCGGCAGATCCGGGAAGGCGGCGGGGGCGAGCGGGGAACGGTCCATGGCGCAACTCCAAATGGGTCGTGCGCGCTATAGGGGCGGCCCGTGGCGTTTCAAATATCCCGTCCTGCAATTCCGCGGGCGGGAGGCGGATTTATCGATTGGGTGGCGGAACGAGTTTCGCCGCGCGCCGTTGGGCCTGCGAATTGACGTATCAGGGAACGGAACCTATCTGCACCCTGATCATTTGTGCGCCGGTCTCCGGGCCGGGCGCATGTCCCTGTATCAAGGAATGCCCATGTTCGGCGGCCTCGCCAAAGCCATTTTCGGGTCGTCGAACGACCGCTATGTGAAGTCTCTGCGCCCGATCGTGCAGCGCATAGCCTCGTTCGAACCGACGCTCCAGGCCATGACCGACGAGGAGCTGGCGGCGCAGACCGTCAAGTTCCGCCAGCGGCTCGACGCCGGTGAGACGCTCGATTCGCTGCTGCCGGAGGCGTTCGCCACGGTGCGAGAGGCGGCCCATCGCGTGCTTGGCCAGCGCCATTATGACGTGCAGATGATCGGCGGCATCGTCCTCCATCGCGGCGAGATCGCCGAGATGCGGACCGGTGAAGGCAAGACGCTGGTCGCAACCCTGGCGACCTATCTCAACGCGCTGCCGGGCAAGGGCGTCCACGTCGTCACGGTGAACGACTATCTCGCCAGCCGCGACGCGGGGTGGATGGGCCGGGTCTATCGCTTCCTGGGCCTGACCGTCGGGGTGATCGTTCCGAACCTCAGCGACCCCGAGCGGCGCGACGCCTATGCGTGCGACATCACCTACGGGACGAACAACGAGTTCGGCTTCGACTATCTGCGCGACAACATGAAGTACGACCGGAGCCTGATGGTCCACAGGCCGTTCAACTATGCGGTCGTCGACGAGGTCGATTCGGTCCTGATCGACGAAGCGCGCACCCCGCTGATCATTTCCGGTCCCACCGAGGACAAGACCGAACTCTACCTCGCGGTCGACGCGATCGTGAAACAGGTCACCCCCGAGGATTATGAGTTCGACGAGAAGCAGCGCTCGGTCGTCCTGACCGAGGAGGGCACCGAGCGGATCGAGCGGCTGCTCGAAACCGCCGGCCTGCTCGAGGGCGGCAATCTCTACGCCTTCGAGAACACCCAGGTGGTGCATCACTTGAACCAGGCGCTGCGCGCCAATGTCGCCTTCCGCGCGGACATCGACTATATCGTCAAGGACGGCGAAATCGTCATCATCGACGAGTTCACCGGCCGCATGATGGACGGACGCCGCTGGTCCGACGGTCTGCACCAGGCGGTGGAGGCCAAGGAAGGCGTCGAGATCAAGCCCGAGAACCAGACGCTCGCCTCGATCACCTTCCAGAATTATTTCCGCATGTACCCCAAGCTGGGCGGCATGACGGGCACGGCGGCGACCGAGGCTCACGAATTCTACCAGATCTACAAGATGAACGTTGTCACGATCCCGACCAACCTGCCGGTCAAGCGGATCGATCAGGACGACGAATTCTACAAGAACATGCAGGACAAGTTCGCCGCGATCACCAAGGCGATCCGCGAGGCGAAGGAACATGGTCAGCCGGTACTGGTCGGCACCGTGTCGATCGAGAAGTCGGAGCTGCTGTCAGAATTCCTGACCCGCGAAGGCGTGCCGCACAATGTTCTCAACGCGCGCTATCACGAGCAGGAAGCCCCGATCGTGGCACAGGCTGGCCGCTTCGGGGCGGTGACGATCGCCACCAACATGGCGGGCCGCGGCACCGACATCCAGCTGGGCGGCAATCTCGAGTTCCGCATGCGCGACGAGCATCCCGAGCTGGTCGAGGGCACCCCCGAATATGATGCGGTGGCCGAGCGAATCCGCGGCGAGATCGTTTCCGAGAAGGAGCGCGTGCTAGCGGCAGGCGGCCTGTTCGTGCTGGGCACCGAGCGCCACGAGAGCCGGCGCATCGACAACCAGCTGCGCGGCCGTTCGGGCCGCCAGGGCGACCCGGGCCTGAGCCGCTTCTACCTGTCGCTCGACGACGATCTGCTGCGCATCTTCGGCCCGCAGACGATGTTCGCGCGGATGATGAACAAGAATCTCGCCGATGGCGAAGCGATCGTCAGCCCGTGGATTTCCAAGGCGATCGAGACCGCGCAGAAGAAGGTCGAGGCGCGCAACTACGACATCCGCAAACAGGTCGTCGAATATGACGACGTGATGAACGACCAGCGCAAGGTGATCTATGACCAGCGCGCCGACATCATGGACGCCGAGACGGTCGACGACGTGGTCACCGACATGCGGGTCGAAACCGCCAATGCGATCGTCGGCGAATGCTGCCCGCCGAACAGCTATCCCGAGCAGTGGGATGTGGAATCGCTCAAGGAGCGCGTCTCGGGCACGCTGGGCATCGCCCCACCGATCGAAGAGTGGGTCGCCCAGGACGGCATCGACCCCGAGCTTCTGCTCGAGAAGGTCCAGGCCGAGGCCGAAGCGGTGATCCAGGCGAAGAAGGACGCGATCGGCGAGGAGCATTGGCACAGCCTGGAGAAGAACGTGCTGCTCCAGACGCTCGACCACCACTGGAAGGAGCATCTGGCGACGCTCGACGCCCTGCGTCAGGTCATCCACCTGCGCGCCTATGCACAGAAGACCCCGATCAACGAATATAAGCAGGAAGCCTTCGCGCTCTTCGAGCGGATGCTGGTGGAGATCCGCGAAGAAGTCACCCGCATCCTGGCACTGGCGCGCTTCGAGATGGCACCGCCCGAACTGCCGCCGATGCCCGACTTCATCACCAGCCATATCGATCCGCTCACAGGCGAGGACGACACGCGCGATCGCGATGCCGGCACTGCGGGGCTCGTCACCACCCGCCTGCCGCAGGCGCTGTCCGCGCTGGCTGGCGACGATTTCCAGATTCCCGCCGATGTCGCCGCGACGCTCAGTCGCAATTCACCCTGCCCGTGCGGGTCGGGGTTGAAGTACAAGCACTGCCACGGCGCGCTCTGAACGAAGGCATGCCGCGCCCTCGAAACAGCGCGGCTCGATCGGAGGGTCGACCGTCCGCCGAAAGGGGGCGGTCGAGGACCATCGCCATGCCCGGTCTCCATGACTGACTCTGAGCAACACTCAGACGATGCCGGGGAAAGCCGGCCCAGGCACGGCCCCGTGAAACGCTGGGCCTGGTTCCTGCTGGGTTGGGTGATGGTCGGTCTCGGTTTCATCGGCGCCATGCTGCCGGTCATGCCGACGACGATCTTCCTGATCCTGGCAGCCGCCTGCTTCAGCCACTCCAGCCCGCGGTTCGAACGGTGGCTGCTCGACCATCGCTGGTTCGGCGAACCAATCCGCCGCTGGCGGGAGAACCGCGCCATTCCGTTCAAGGCGAAGGTCATAGCCATCGTCAGCATGGCGGGTGGCTTCGTCGTCATGCTGCTCACCGCCGCACCGCCACTTTGGGCCGATCTGGTCGTTGCCGGGTCGCTGATCGGATGCGCCGCCTATGTCGCGACCCGACCCAACGGCTGAGAACCGGCAAGCCGCTCAAGAATTAACGAAAGTTTGCAATCGCACCTTTCCCTTATCCTTCGTCCCTATCTATTAAGGTTACGGGCATCGGGGCCCGGAAGGAGCAAGGCCAATTCCGGCGGAGACCGTAGCAGAGGCCATTCACCTGCTGACCATCGCCGAGTCCCTGGCGGGGGCAGGGCATTGGCGGTCCGACGCGTCGCGAAACCTGTTCCTTTGGTCTCCCGAGATCTACCGTATCCTCGGCCTCGATCCGAACACGTCACCCACCGTCGATATCGTCCGCAGCCACTATCATCCAGACGATGCGCAACGCATCATGGTGGCGATGCAGGAGTCGGTTTCGTCCGGCGTGCTCGCCCCCTTCCGCTTCCGTTGGATCCGACCCGATGGCCGGACGATCCATGTCCAGGTTGCCGGCCGGGTGGACCGCGGAACCGAGATGATCGGGATCATGCGCGACGTCACCCAGGAAGTGGAGACGGAACGCGCCTTGCTCGCGACGCGCGATCAGGTCCGTGCGGCAGAACGCAGCAAGGCGGAGATGCTCGAACTGCTGCGCCGCGAAGTCCGCGGACCGATCCAGTCGATCATGACGTCGCTCGACGGTCTTCGCCACAGCACGTCCGAAGCGCAGCGGGGGGCCCAGATCGCAACCTTGGCGCAGACCACGGACAACCTGCTGAACGTGATCGACGAGATGCTGGACTTCACCCGCGTCGATGCCGGTCGGGTAGTGATCGAAAGCATCCATTTCGATTTGCGCGCGCTGGTCCGCACCACTGCCGACCTGTTCAACGGGGCGGCGGCGGCCAAGGGACTGGCGATCCACGGCCATGGGCTCGACGGTGAACCCGTCGGCGTTCGGGGCGATCCCGCGCGGCTGCAGCAGATCCTGTCGAACCTGCTCGGCAACGCCGTCAAATATACCGAAGCAGGTACGATTTCGGTAGCGCTGTCGCCGACGCGATCCGACGAGGATAGCGAGTGGTGGATGGTGATCGTCCGCGACAGCGGCCAGGGAATCGGTCAGGAGATATTGGGGCAGATTTTCACGCGGGGCGAACAGGTCGACGCGGCCCGCCTTCGACTGCAGGGCCGGAGCGGTCTCGGCCTGGCAATCAGCCAGCAGCTCGCCGAAGCTATGGGCGGTTCGATCGCGGCGTCGAGCGAACCCGGCAAGGGAACGACCTTCTCGATCGAACTCCCCTTCCGGCGCAGCGACGGGGTGCTCCAGCTGTCGCCCGAGCACCAGACCAGTGGGCCGATGCGCATCCTGCTCGCCGAGGACAATCCGATCAACCGTCGCCTTATGGCCGGTCTGCTCACCCGCGAAGGGCATGACGTGGTTGCGGTCGAGAATGGCCGGAAAGCACTGTCCGCCATTGCGACACAACGCTTCGACCTCGTCCTCATGGACATGCAGATGCCCGAACTCGACGGGCTGGAGGCGACCCGGGCGATCCGTGCGCTCGATCCGCCGGCAGCGAACGTGCCGATCCTCGCGATCAGCGCCGACTCTGCACCGGAGCGCCGTCGCATCTATTTCGACGCCGGAATAGATAGCTTCCTGCCCAAGCCGATCGTTTCCGGGCAACTGCTCGAGATGATCGGGACCATGCGTCGCGCGCCGCCCGCCGCCTCGTCCTCCTGTGGCGACCGGTTCGACCGTGAACGTTTGAACCTGCTGGTCGAACAGGCCGGCTACGAGGAAGCGGCGGTGCTGATGCGGACGCTGCTGGCCGATCTGGCCGATCGTCCCCGCCGGATCGCCACAGCGATACGGGCACAAGCGTGGGAGATTGCGGCGGCCGAAGCCGACGCGCTGCGGACCATGCTCGACTGTTTCGGTACCTTCAGCCTGTCGAGGCTGCTGGCCGCCATCGGCCGCCAGTGCAGCCGACGCGAATGCCAGCCTGCCGTGGTTGCCGAACTGTTCGATCAGGCCAAATCACTTGCCGTCGTTCTGGAGCAAGAAATGGGATCGCCGGCAACGACTGGGCCCGCTGCGTCTCCGCCCGCCGAACCCCAGATCCGGCACGGCTGAGCCGTTCAAAGCCCCAGCGCGGCGTCGCTTGCCAACTTGTCGGCCCGCTCATTATCCGGATGGCCGGCATGGCCCTTCACCCACACCCAGTCGATCCGGTGTGGCGCCGAGGCGGCGAGAAGCTCCTGCCAGAGCTCCGCATTCTTGACGGGTTTCTTGTCGGCGGTCTTCCAGCCATTGCGGCGCCAGCCATGGATCCATTTGGTCAGCCCATCCATGACATAGCGGCTGTCGGTCGATAGCTTGATCCGGCAGGGGCGGTTGAGCGCCTCAAGCGCCTTGATAGCGGCAGTCAGCTCCATCCGGTTGTTGGTCGAAGGGTTTTCGGCGCCCGACAACTCCTTCTCCCGTCCGCCGAAGCGCAGCACCGCACCCCAGCCGCCGCGGCCGGGATTGCCCTTGCACGCGCCGTCGGTCGCGATCTCGACATAAGGAAGCTCGTCCATCGCGGTCAGGCCGACGCCAGCAGCGTTTCCGGATCGACCTCGGCATAGAAATCCAGCCGGCGCTGGAAGGCGAGCGGATCCTTGCGCGTGACCAGCGCGTCGGCCGGCGTATTGAGCCAGTCCCAGGCCCGCGTCAGCAAAAAGCGCAGACAGGAGCCCCGCGCGAGGATCGGAAAGGCAAGCCGCTCTTCGGTCGACAGGCCGAAGCGGCGATCATAGCCCGCGATCAGCGAGCGGCCGAGATCGGCATGATAGCCGGTGCCGTCATTTTCGAAGCACCAGGCGCTGTGCGTCACCGCAACGTCCCAAGCCCGGATGTCGGTGCAAGCGAAATAGAAGTCGATCACGCCGCTGACCTCGTCGCCGAGCATCAACACATTGTCCGGGAACAGGTCGGCATGGATCACCGACGTCGCCAGATGGCGCGGCCAGTTGGCCTCCAGCCATTCCAGCTCGCCCATGACCCGCGCGCGGAGTCCCGCAGAGATGCGATCGAGATCCGCGCCACAGCGTTCGGCCAGAGCGCGCCACCCGGCAATGTCCAGGCTGTTCGGGCGACCGAGCCGGAAATCGCCGAGCGCGCGGTGCATGTCGCCCAACGCACCGCCCGCCGCAAAGGCCTGCGTCGGAGTCGGATGGGTGACCGAGACTCCTTGAAGGAATTCGATCAGGCAGGCGGGCCGTCCGGCCAGCGTCTGCAGCAGCTCGCCCCGCCGGTCGCTGAGCATGCGGGGGATGTTGAGCCCCTTCGACGCCAGATGATCGGTCAGCGCGCAGAAGAAAGGCAGATCGGCCGCGTCGACACGCTTTTCATAGAGGGTAAGAATGAAGCGCCCGCCGGTCGTTTCGACCAGATAATTGCTGTTTTCCACCCCCTCGGCGATGCCCTTGGCCGACAGCAATGTGCCGACGTCGTAGCGACGCAGAAAGTCGCTCATCGCCTCGGTCGAGACCTGCGTGTAGACGGCCATGATCGATATCCCTCAGGCTACGAGCGCGCGCGGCAGCTTGAACAGCATGTCCTCGGTCACGGTCTCGGCTTCGGTCTCGCTGACCTCGAAGCGCGTGCCGAGCAGATCGACGACCTCGCGCACGAGGACTTCTGGTGCCGACGCCCCGGCGGTGATGCCCAGCGTGGCGACGCCTTCGAACCAGCCGAAGTCGATCTCGCTCGCGCGCTGGATCAGCCGCGCCTTGACCCCGCTGCGCTCGGCCACTTCGACGAGGCGTAGCGAGTTGGAACTGTTCGGCGCCCCGATCACCAGCATCGCATCGCAGCGCGACGCCATCGCCTTGACCGCGCCCTGCCGGTTGGAGGTGGCGTAGCAGATGTCGTCGCTGCCGGGGGCCACGATCCCCTGGAAACGGTGTCGCAGCGCGGCAATGATGTCCGCCGTGTCGTCGACCGAAAGCGTCGTCTGGCTGAGGAAGGCAAGCCGCGCGCCTTCGGGCACCGTGACGGCCTCGGCCTCAGCCACCGTCTCGATCAGCGTCATCGCACCCTCGGGCACCTGCCCGAAAGTGCCGATGACCTCGGGATGGCCGCGATGACCGATGAACAGGATATGATGCCCGCTCTGTACCAGCCGCTCCGCCTGGCGATGCACCTTGGACACCAGCGGGCAGGTCGCATCGAGGAAGTTGAGCCCGCGCTCGATCGCCTTGGCGGGGACAGCCTTGGGCACGCCATGCGCCGAAAACACTACCGGCACGCCGTCGGGCACCTCGTCGAGATCCTCGACGAAGATCGCGCCCTTGGCCTTCAGATCGCCGACGACATATTTGTTGTGGACGATCTCGTGCCGGACATAGACCGGCGGGCCGAACTTTTCGAGCGTCAGCTCGACGATGCGGATCGCCCGGTCGACCCCGGCGCAGAAGCCCCGCGGCGCGGCGATCAACAGGTTCAGCGGCGGCAGCGACGGTGCGGTCATGCTTTCGCGCATAGGCGATTGCGCGACGGTGCGGAAGCCGCTTCGATAGGGTTCGTCCAAAAGGCGGGCGGTTGTGGCGCGACCGCAAAGCGCTTCCCCCTGCGCCGAACTGGCTCTATGGATGCGGGACCCGGGCGGCACCCCCGATCCGCCTCGGCCGTCGAAGTGAAGGATGCCTGCTCCGTGCGATTCCCCAAGACCTCCGCGATCCTCCTCGCCGCACTGACGCTCGCAGCCTGCAAGACGGACACCGAATTCGACGAGCGCGGCGGCTTCAAGATCGCGCGTTCGCCCTGCCCGGCGGCCGCCATCCCGACTTATACGGGCGACATCACGCTGTTCGATCCGCCGGCCGAGCGCCGCGTCGAGGCGATCGACGTGACCGCCGCCATCGCCAATCTCAAGTCCGCCTGCACCGACAGCCGGGGGGCGGCGCAGGTCCAGCTGCGCGTCGATTTCGACGTGTTTGCGCGCCGCGCGAACACCGGCGCGGCCCGCACGGTGACGCTGCCTTATTTCGCCACGGTCCTCCGCGCAGGCACCGAGATCCAGGCCAAGCAGCTCGGCACGGTGACGATCGAGTTCCCGGCCGGGCAATTGCGCGGATCGGCCCATGCGTCCGCCACCGCGACGGTCACCCGCGCGGCGGCAACGCTCCCGCCGGAAGTGCTCGAGCGGATCAACCGCAAGCGCAAGGCGGGCGACGCAGACGCTGCACTCGATCCTATGAACGAACCGAGTGTCCGCGAAGCCGTCAACCAGGCCAATTTCGAAGTGCTGGTCGGCTTTCAGCTCAGCGAAAGCCAGCTGGCCTACAACGCCGCCCGCTGAGTCGAGCGGGCCGCCGCCCGCTGGTTCTCCACAGCCAATCGCGTCGAGACCGCATTCCGGCGTTGACTTGAATCGGGCACCGGGCCAAGGCGGCGAGGTCGTCGCCGGGCAACCGGTGCTGGCCATGCGGGAGAGTGCCGGGTCCGTCCCGGCCGCCGAAGGAGCAACCGCCCCGGAATCTCTCAGGTCACAGGACCGCGTGGCAAGGATCGACACTCTGGAAAGCGGATGGGCGGGGAACCGCGCCATCCCACCGAAGGGGTAAGCCGGACCGTCGCAGGCCCGGCGAAAGCTCTCAGGTTCCGTGACAGAGGGGGCAATGACCGGCGGGCGCGGTGCGTCCGGCCGTCATTGACCGTCACGGAGAACAGAGTGAACGACGAAGACGACATCGCCGACATCATCCAGACCCTGCCGCTCGACGGCTGGCATCGCGATCGCGGTGCCCGGATGGTCCCCTTTGCCGGCTATTCGATGCCGATCCAATATGAGGGCATCATCGCCGAGCATCTGTGGACACGCGAGTCGGCCGGTCTGTTCGACGTGTCGCACATGGGCCAGCTGCTGGTCGCCGGCGCCGGCGTCGACGCCGCCCTCGAAGCGGTCATGCCTGGCGATTTCGTCAATCTCGGCACCGATCGGATGCGCTATTCGCTGCTGCTCGACGATGCCGGCGGCATCCTCGACGATCTGATGGTCACGCGCCGCGCAGGCGACTTCTATCTGGTCGTCAACGGCGCGATGAAGGCAGACGACATCGCGCATCTCCACGAGACCCTGCCCGAGGAGCTGGTCCTCAACCATCTCGACGAACATGCGCTGCTCGCGCTGCAGGGGCCCAAGTCGGTCGACGCCCTGTCGCGCGTCTGCCCCGGCGTCGAGACGCTGGTCTTCATGTCCGGCGGGGCCTTCACCCTGGCCGGTGCGCCGGTCTGGATCAGCCGTTCGGGCTATACCGGCGAGGACGGCTTTGAGATTTCGATTCCCGGCGAGGCAGCCGAGGCGGTCGCCCATCTGCTGGCGGCCCAGCCCGAAGTGAAGCCGATCGGCCTCGGCGCGCGCGACTCGCTGCGCCTCGAGGCAGGGCTTCCGCTATATGGCCACGACCTCGACACCGCCACCGATCCGGCGATGGCGGGTCTCGGATTCGCAGTGCCGAAGCGCCGCCGGCTGGAAGGCGGATTCCCCGGCTCCACGACCGTCTGCCGCCATCTCGCGGAAGGCGCCCCGCGCAAGCGGATCGGCCTGATCCTGAGCGGACGCCAGCCCGCACGCGAAGGTGCCGAGATCTTCGACGGCGACGTCAAGGTCGGCACGATCACCTCGGGCGGCTTTTCGCCCTCGCTGCAGGTGCCGATCGCGATGGGCTATGTCGCCGCCGGCCATGCCGACACCAACCGCGCGCTGCAGATCGAGGTGCGCGGCAAGCGGCTCGACGCCGTCGTCGCCCCCATGCCTTTCGTCCCACACCGTTACGTCCGCCAAGGGAGCTGAGCCCATGACGACCTATTATACCGAAGACCATGAGTGGATTTCCGTCGAGGGCGGCACCGCCACCGTCGGCATTACCGACTATGCCCAGGCCCAGCTGGGCGACATCGTCTTCGTCGAGCTGCCGGCACCCGGCACCACTGTGTCGAAGGGCGGCGAGGCGGCCGTGGTCGAGTCGGTCAAGGCGGCGTCCGACGTGTTTGCCCCGGTTACCGGCACGGTCAGCGAGGCCAATGGCGCACTCGAGGGCGATCCCGCGCTCGTCAACAGCGCGCCCGAGGGCGCGGGCTGGTTCTTCAAGCTTACCTTGGCCGACGCCGCCGAGCTCGAAGGCCTGATGAACGCCGAGGACTACAAGGCCTATTGCGACGGCCTCTGACCGATAATGGAGCGACCCCAGTGGTCGCTCCGCCGTTCCGCGACGACGAAGACCGGCCCCGCGCCTGGAGACAGAGATGCGTTATCTTCCCCTGACTGATGCCGACCGCAGCGCGATGCTGGCGACGATCGGCGCCGCCTCGATCGACGATCTGTTCGTCGACGTCCCCGCCGAGGCGCATCAGGCCGGTCCGATCGCGGGCCTGCCGATGCATGCGTCCGAACTGGCGGTCGAGCGTCACATGAGCCGTCTCGCGCGCAAGAATCTGACGGCGGCCGACGCGCCCTTCTTCCTCGGCTGCGGCGCCTATCGCCATCATGTTCCCGCGAGCGTCGATCATCTGATCCAGCGCGGCGAATTCCTGACCAGCTACACCCCCTATCAGCCGGAAATCGCGCAGGGCACGCTGCAGGCGCTGTTCGAGTTCCAGACGCAGGTCGCCCGCCTCTATGGCTGCGACGTCGCCAACGCCTCGATGTATGATGGCTCGACCGCCTGCTGGGAGGCGATCACCATGGCCCGCCGCGTCACGCGTCGCGGCAAGGCGATCCTGTCGGCCGGGCTTCACCCGCATTATGTCTCGCTGGCGCGCACCATGGCGCGCTTCACCGGCGACCAGCTCGACACCGCGCTGCCAAGCCTTACCGTCGGCGCGCCCGGCGACGACATGACGCGCCTGCTCGCGGCGGTCGATGGCGACACCAGCTGCGTCGTCGTGCAGAATCCGAACATCCTCGGCCATGTCGCCGACCTGTCCGAGCTTGCCGCGCGCTGCCACGAAAAGGGTGCGCTGCTGATCGCGGTGGTGACCGAGCCGGTCGCGCTGGGCGCGATCCGCTCGCCGGGCGAGATGGGCGCGGACATCGTCGTCGGCGAAGGCCAGTCGCTCGGCGTCGGGCTCAACTTCGGCGGGCCCTATGTCGGCCTGTTCGCCTGCAACGAGAAATATGTGCGGCAGATGCCCGGCCGACTGGCCGGCGTCACCCAGGATGCCGAGGGCCAGCGCGGCTTCGTGCTCACCCTTTCAACGCGCGAGCAGCATATCCGCCGCGAAAAGGCGACGTCGAACATCTGCACCAATGCGGGCCTGTGCGCGCTCGCCTTTTCGATCCACCTCACCCTGCTCGGCGAGACCGGACTGCGCAAGCTCGCCGCGCTCAACCATGCCGGCGCGGTTGCGGCCGCCGACCGTCTGTCGCGCATCGCCGGAGTCGAGCTGCTCAACGACAGCTTCTTCAACGAGTTCACCCTCAAGCTGCCCGTCGAGGCCCGCCCAGTGGTTCGCGCGCTGGCGGACAAAGGCATTCTCGGCGGCGTCTCGCTCGGCCGGCTCTATCCGGACGCGCCCGGCCTCGCGGGCGGCCTCGTGGTCGCGGTGACCGAAACGGCGAGCGCGGAGGATGTCGAAACCCTGGCCCAGGCCCTCGAAGCGGAGATCGCGGCATGAGCATGAACAGCGAAGGCCGGGTGACCCGCCCGGAGACCGGCGGCAGCGTGGCCGACGACGCCCCCCGCAGTTTCACCGGCAACCGCGCGCTGATGCTCGAGGAAGCACTTATCTTCGAGCGCGACGATTATGGCCGCTCGGGCGTCGACCTGCCCGACGCCCCGGCGGTGAAGAGCCGCCTCGGCGGACTCGAGCGCAACCGGACGATCGGCCTGCCCGGCCTGCCCGAGCCCGAGGCGGTGCGCCACTATACCCGTCTCAGCCGCCAGAATTACGGCATCGACCTGGGCCTCTTCCCGCTCGGTTCGTGCACGATGAAGCATAATCCGCGCCTGAACGAGAAGATGGCCCGCCTGCCCGGCTTTGCCGATGTCCATCCGCTCGCGCCCGTCGACACGGTGCAGGGCGCGCTCGCGGTGATCCACGAGCTGTCGCATTGGCTGGTCACGCTGACCGGCATGCACGCGGTGGCGATGAGCCCCAAGGCCGGCGCGCATGGCGAGCTGTGCGGCCTGCTGGCGATCCGCGCCGCGCATGACGCGCAGGGCAGCGACCGGTCGGTCATCCTCGTCCCCGAATCGGCGCACGGCACCAACCCGGCAACCGCCGCCTTCTGCGGCTATCGCGTCGAGAATATTCCGGCCACCGCCGACGGTCGCGTCGACCTGGACGCGCTGACCGGCCGGCTCGGCCCCGACGTCGCGGGGGTGATGATCACCAACCCGAACACCTGCGGCCTGTTCGAGCGCGACATGAAGCGCATCTCGGACGCGGTCCATGCGGCGGGCGGCTATGTCTATTGCGACGGCGCCAATTTCAACGCGATCGTCGGCCGGGTGCGCCCCGGCGACCTCGGCATCGACGCGATGCACATCAACCTGCACAAGACCTTCTCGACCCCGCATGGCGGCGGCGGCCCCGGCTCGGGCCCGGTTGTGCTGTCCGAGGCACTGGCGCCCTACGCTCCTCTGTCCTTCGTGACGAAGCTCGCCGATGGCGGCTTCCGCCTGGTCGAGGAAGAGACGGCGGACGAGGACCATCCGGGCAGCTTCGGCCGCATGGCCGCCTTCCATGGGCAGATGGGCATGTTCACCCGCGCGCTGACCTATATCCTCAGCCATGGCGCCGATGGCCTGCGCCAGGTCGCCGAGGATGCGGTGCTCAACGCGAACTATCTGCTGCGCAGCCTCGACGGCCTGCTGGAAGCGCCGTTCGGCCATGCCGGCCCGTGCATGCACGAGGCGCTGTTCAGCGACGACGGCCTCGCGCAGGGCTTCACCACGCTCGACATCGCCAAGGGCCTGATCGACGAGGGCTTCCACCCTATGACGATGTATTTCCCCCTGGTCGTCCACGGCGCGATGCTGATCGAGCCGACCGAGACCGAGGGCAAGGCGACGCTCGACCAGTTCATCGGCGCGCTGCGTTCGGTCGCCGAACGCGCCAAAGCCGGCGACCCCGCACTCAAGGCGGCCCCCGCCTTCGCCCCGCGCCGCCGCCTCGACGAGACGCTGGCCGCGCGCAAGCCGGTACTGGTGTGGAAGGACGCGCCGCTCCCCGAAGCCGCCGAGTGACGATCCGGGCGGGGGCGGCGCGATCCGCAAGGTCGTAGCCGCCCTCGCCCGCCGCACTGGCGACGGGCGGGGCTGCGGCTATAAGCGTCGCATGACCGACGCCCGCCGCCACGCCCCCGCCACCGAACGCAACCGCGAACCGATCGCCGACATCCTCCGCACGGTGCTGCCCGAGCAGGGCACGGTGCTGGAGATCGCGAGCGGCACCGGCGAGCATGCGATCCACTTCGCCCGCGCCTTCCCGCTGCTCGACTGGCAACCGAGCGACCCCGACCCGGCCGCCATCGCCTCGATCCGCGCCTGGGCCGAAACCGCCCGCCTGCCCAACCTCCGCCCGCCGCTGACGCTCGACGCCTCGGCCGACGATTGGCCGATCGAGCGGGCGGACGCGCTCCTGTGCATCAACATGATCCACATATCGCCTTGGGAAGCGACGGTGGGGCTGATGCGCAACGCCGCGAAACTGCTGCCGCCCGGCGGGCCGCTGATCCTCTACGGCCCCTATCGCCAGCAGGGCGTGGAGACCGCGCCGAGCAATCTGGCGTTCGACGAGAGCCTGAAGCAGCGCGACGGCCGTTGGGGGCTACGGCAGCTGGAGGATGTGGTGGCGCTGGCCGAGAGCGTCGGGCTGCGAATGGATGCAGTACACAGGATGCCGGCGAACAACCTGATCGTTGTGCTGCGGATGTTTGAATGAGAGGCGATCGAGCGCCCCAGTTCCTCCCCGGCACGGGGAGGAAGTTGGGGAAGGACTGGATCTAGGGTCGCGGGGAAAGTATGTTGGAAGGCACAACTCTGCAGTGCCTCAAGGGCCGGAGCCTGTTTGTCGGCACACCGATGTACGGCGGGCAATGCCATGTCGAATTTGCCTATTCGATCGCGCGGCTGTCGGCCTTGTGCGGGCAGCTGGGGATAGGGCTGCGCTTTCACTTTCTGTGCGGCGAGGCGCTGGTCATGAAGGCGCGCAACGAGATCGTCGAGACCTTCCTGCGCAGCGATGGCGACCATCTGCTCTTCATCGATGCGGATATCGGCTTCGAGGCCGAGGGCGCCCTGCAGATGCTCGCGATGCAGGCCGACGACTCCAGCGACCGGCATGATGTTCTCGCCGCGCCCTATCCGCAGAAGAAGATCGCCTGGGACATCATCGCGCAGGCCGCCAAGGCCGGTATCGCGGACGAAGATCCCGCACGGCTCGCGCAAGTAGCCAGCCGGGTCGTGTTCCACCCCGACAGCGATGTCCCCGTCGCGCTCGCTCGCCCGGTGCAAGCGAAAGTGGCAGGCACGGGTTTCATCATGATCCGCCGCGCGACGTTCCACCGCTTCCGGCAGGCCCATCCCGGCCTCGCCTGTGCGGGCACGCCCGAGGGGCCCTTCGCCTATTTCGACACAGCGATCGACAGCAAGGCAGGCAATATTGCCGAGGAACTGCGGCTATTCCTCGATAGCCGGCCCGACGCCAGCCATGACGACATCCGCGCCTTCCTGGCCGATCCGGCGACCAGCATGAAAAGCTATGGAGACGGCTTCATCTCTGAAGATTTCACCTTCTGTCGCCGCGTCCGCGATGCGGGAATGGCGATCTGGCTCTGCCCCTGGATGCCGCTGAGCCACAGCGGAAGCCATGTCTTCACGACGTCGCTGGCCCAGTTGGCGCTGCTCGCGCAGAGCACAGGCGGCTGATCCGCCCGAGCCGAAAGAAAAGGGCGGCACCCTTCGGCACCGCCCCCTGCCGTCCTAGATTTTCCAAGCCTCAGAAGCGGTCGAGGTTGGTCACCTTGGTCCAAGCCTTGACGAAGTCCTGAACGAACTTCTCCTTGGCGTCGTCCGAAGCATAGACCTCGGCTACCGCGCGCAGCTCCGAATTGGAGCCGAAGGCGAGGTCGACCGGGGTCGCGGTCCAGCGCAGCTTGCCGGTCGCGCGGTCGGACCCTTCGTAGAGGCCCGGCGTCTTCTCCGACTTCGCCCACTTGTACGACATGTCGAGCAGGTTGACGAAGAAGTCGTTGCTGAGCGTACCCGGACGATCGGTGAACACGCCCGCCGTCGACGCACCGGCATTGGCGTTCAGCGCCCGCAGGCCGCCCACCAGCACGGTCATCTCGGGCACGGTCAGCGTGAGCGTGCTCGCCTTGTCGATCAGCATCTCTGCCGGACCATGATCGGCGTCCGCGGAATAGTAGTTGCGGAAGCCATCCGCCTTGGGCTTCAGATAGTCATAGGACTTCACGTCGGTCTGCGCCTGGCTGGCGTCGACGCGGCCCGCGGTGAACGGGACCTCCACGTCGTAGCCGGCCTTCTTCGCGGCGCGCTCGATCGCGCTGTTGCCGCCCAGGATGATCAGGTCGGCGATCGAGACCTTCTTGCCGCCCTTGGCCGAGCGGTTGAAGTCCTGCTGCACCTTGCCGAGCGCCGCGAGTGTCTTCGCCAGTTCGGCCGGATCATTGGCGGCCCAGTCCTTGGCCGGAGCGAGTCGGACGCGCGCACCATTGGCACCGCCGCGCATGTCGGTGCCGCGATAGGTGGAGGCCGAAGCCCAGGCCGCCTTCACCAGCTCGCGATCGCCGATGCCGGCTGCCGCGATGCGGTCCTTTAGCAGCGCCACATCGGCCGCCTCGATCGTCGCATAGTCGGCCTTGGGCAGCGGATCCTGCCAAGAATAGCTTTCCTTCGGCACGTCCGGGCCCAGATAACGCGCGCTCGGCCCCATGTCGCGATGGGTGAGCTTGAACCAGGCGCGTGCGAAGGCCGCCGCGAACTCGTTCGGGTCCTTGTGAAAGCGCTCGGAGATCTTGCGGAAGCCCGGATCCTCCTTGAGCGCCAGGTCGGTCGTGAACATGATCGGCGCATGGCGCTTGCCGGCGACGTGCGCGTCGGGGACGAGCTGGCTGGCGTTCGGATCCTTCGGTACCCACTGGATCGCGCCGGCGGGGCTGCGCGTCTGGACCCAGTCGAAGCCGAACAAATTGTCGAAATATTGCGTCGTCCAGGCGATCGGGTTGGCCGACCAGGCGCCCTCGAGGCCGCTGCTGACCGTGTCCTCCGAATTGCCCTTGCCGCACTTGTTCGCCCAGCCGAAGCCCTGCGCCTCGGTCGGAGCGGCGGACGGATCGACGCCCACGCATTCCTCGGGCTTGTGCGCGCCGTGCGCCTTGCCGAAGGTGTGGCCGCCCGCGATCAACGCGATCGTCTCTTCGTCGGACATCGCCATGTTGCCGAAGGCCAGGCGGATGTCGGCGGCCGCGGCAAGCGGATCGGGCTTGCCGTTCGGTCCTTCCGGATTGACGTAGATCAGGCCCATCTGGGTCGCGGCGAGCGGCCCCTTGAGCCCGCCCTTGCCATCGCGACGGGCGTCGGCGAGGAACTTGGTCTCGGGACCCCAGAAGACCAGATCGGGTTCCCAGGCGTCGACGCGGCCGCCGGCGAAGCCGACCGTCTTGAAGCCCATATTCTCCAGCGCGACATTGCCGGCGAGGACCATCAGGTCGCCCCAGGAGAGCTTGCGGCCATATTTCTGCTTGATCGGCCACACGAGGCGGCGGGCCTTGTCGAGGCTGACATTGTCCGGCCAGCTGTTGAGCGGCTCGAAGCGCTGCTCGCCGCCGTCCGATCCGCCGCGCCCGTCGGCGGTGCGATAGGTGCCGGCGCTGTGCCAGGCCATGCGGATGAAGAAGGGGCCGTAATTGCCGTAGTCGGCGGGCCACCAGGGCTGCGAGGTCGTCAGGACCTTCTCGATGTCCTTCTTGACCGCGGCCAGGTCGAGCGTGGCGAACTCGGCGGCATAGTTGAAGTCGGCCCCATAGGGATTGGCGCCGGCGTCGTTCTGGCGCAGCGGTGCCAAATCGAGCTTGTTGGGCCACCAATCCTGGTTGGTCATGATCTTGTCTTCGGCCCGCGCGGGGGCGGCCACGACGACCGGCGAAAGCGCCGCGACGAGCAGCGCGGTGAACGAGATAGTGGATCTGAGCATGGAGAGCCCCTCCTGTTGTTTGAGGGCTCAACAGCTACGCATCGCCATTGATGAAGGAAAACGGGAAACTCTGATCAGAGTGATCGGAGCTTTGACTTACTCCGCTACCGTTTTTCCTATTCGTTTCTCAGCCATGACGGGTCGTTTCAGTCGCGCTGCGACCGGAAGGGCGCCAGCCATTCGAGATAGGCGATGAAGTCGGCGATGTCCCCCGCTTCCCAGGGATCGGACGGCATGTCGGGGTGGCCGGCCACGATCCCTTCGGCCAGCGCCTCGTCCAGGCTTTCGACCGGATAGCGGCGATGGAGCGTGCGGAAGGCAGGAGCCTTGCGGAGCGGGCTGCGTCCCCTTGCTTCCACGGCGTGGCAGGCGCCGCAGCGTGCGACGGCAATGTCGTGGCCGCGCATGGCATCGGCCTGATCGGACGTCCCGGCTGACGCTGTCACAGGCGCCAGCGCAGCGAGTATGACGATCATCAGTCTATTCGATCGCGCCACGGCACCCTCCCGTTTCGCTGGCCGAGTTGGCAGGTCGGCTGCATCCTGGCCATCAGGAAGATTACGAAGAAAAAGCGCGGTTTGCCGCAGCGTCTGCGTGGCCGGTTGCCGTAGCGTCTGCTACACCAATCCGCGAATCGGGGGATTCGCCATGACCATGATCGACGCGCGCACCGCCAAGCGGGAGCGCCTGACCGAATCGCTTGCCGACATCGTGCTGTCGGACGGGCTCGACGCGCTGGCGCTGCGCCCGGCCGCGGCCCAACTCGGCACCAGCGACCGCATGCTGCTCTATTATTTCGGGACCAAGGCCGCGCTGATGCGCGACGTGCTCGCCTGCGTGTCCCGGCGCTTCGCCGACTGGCTTTCGGAAAAAACCCGCGGCATCCGCATCCCGCCACACCAGATGATCGGCCACACCGTCACGCTGATGGCCGAAGAAGATGCGCGGCCGTATGTCGGCCTATGGTTCGAGATCGCCGCACGCGCCTCGCGCGGGGAGACGCTCTATGCCGGGGCGGCGGAGGAAATCGCCGAAAGCTGGACCGACTGGATCGTCCGTAGCGTCCATTTCCCGGCCGGCGTCGCGTCGCGCAACGCCGCCGCGATGATGTTGGCGATCGTGAACGGCATCGCCCTGCTCGATTCGACCGCGCCTGCCGTGGCGATGGCCGCCCGGTCTAGAGTGCAGACCGCAGCAGCGTGATCCGCGCCTTGCCGTGGGTGCGCTCGGCCTCCACGGTGAAGCCCTCGGGTGCCACTGTTTCGTCCCGCCCGGTCTCGACGCTCGCCCAGCCGCCCGGCGCGAAGCCGACCCTCGGCAATACCTTGTTCGCGAGGGCCGTTCCATAAGGCGGGTCCATCAGGACGAGGTCATAGGTGCCGCCCGCGAAACTCTCCGCAGCGATCGGTCGGATATCGGCCTCGGCGCCCAGTGCTGCCACGTTGCGGCGAAGCGCCTCGATCGCCGCCCGGTCGCGCTCGACGAAGGTGCAATGCGCGGCACCACGCGACAGCGCTTCGAGGCCCAGCGCCCCGGTGCCGGCACAAATGTCGGCGACCTTGAGACCCTCGAGCGTTCCAAGCCGGCTGACCAGCATGGAGAACAGCGCCTCCCGTGCGCGATCCGAGGTCGGGCGCGTGGCATCGCCCGGCGGTGCCACGAGCACCCGGCCGCGCCAGCGACCGGCGATTATCCGCATGTCACCTCCTTCACGCGCCTTCGCCGGACGTCGACGATTTCGCCGGCTTGAGCGTCCGGCGGAAGGCGACGAGCTGGTGCTGGGCGATCTCGCCCACCTCGCCCGGCTGGAGATCGCCGAGCTCGAAGGCTCCATAAGCGACGCGGATCAGCCGCGAAACTTCGAGGCCCAGATATTCGAGCACACGTCGGACTTCGCGATTCTTGCCCTCGCGCAGCTTCATCTCGATCCACACATTGGCGCCGGTACGCCGCTCGATATTGGCGTCGATCGAGCCATAGCGGATGCCCTCGATCTCGACGCCATCGGCCAGCGCTTCGAGCTGCTCCTGGGTCACCTTGCCGAAGGCGCGGGCGCGGTAGATGCGCTCGACGCCAGTCGAAGGCAGTTCTAGCTCGCGCTTGAACTCGCCGTCCGTCGTCAGCAGCAGCAGGCCTTCGGTGTTCATGTCGAGCCGGCCGACCGGCATTACCCGCGGCAGCCCTTCTGGCAGCTTGTCGTAGATGGTCGGCCGCCCCTTGGGGTCGCGCTCGGTCGTCAGCAGGCCGCGCGGCTTATAATAAAGGAACAGCCGGGTATAGGCGGGCGGCGCCACCGGCTTGCCGTCGACCGTAACCCCCTTCAGCGACTGGAGCAGCGTGGCCGGCGTATCGATGACGGTGCCGTCGATCGCGACGCGCCCATCGGTGATCATCCGCTCGATCTCGCGGCGCGAGGCGACGCCCGCCCGCGCGAGGAGCTTGGCGATGCGCTGCGGCTCTCGACCGGGCGCCGCACCGGCACGCGCAGGATGCGGGTTCGAGGAGGCCGCCGACTGGGCGGTGCGCGCCTGGCGTCGGCCGCGGCGCGGCGCAGGAAGGGGCTTGCCCGGCGTGGATCTGGAAGGGGGACGCATGGCTGCGGCTTAGCGCCCCGGAGCTCTTACCGCCAGTTATAGCTTCGCCGAGCGGGATCGAGGCATCATTCCTCGACAAAGCGGCTCTCGATGCACCCCAGCCAGCCGAGACCGCGATAGGTTTCATAGCCGGGGGTCAGTGCGAAGGCGACCAGCTTGCCGTCGCGCTGATAATAGCCGCTCTGCTTGCGCTCGGTATCGAGCGGATAGGTTTCCGAGCACAGCCCCTTCCCGTCCGACGAGGCGATCACGCGGTGGCTCGCGTCGAGCAGCATCAGCCGGGCCGTGGCGCGTTCCGCCGGGGAGAGCCCGATGCCGTCGAGCACTCCCTGGGCTTGCGGCGCCCAGTCGAAAAAGATTCCGAGCGCCCCCAGTGGCGCCCCGTGCGTCGTGCCGCCAGCGCGTACGGCGGTGGAATAGGTCGCGACCTGGGCGTCGCCGAGCATCGCATTGGTCGCGATGTCGCAGACGCGGAATTCCTCGCCGCTATGCGTCGCCATGGCCTCGCGGAACCAGCGCTCGCCCGACACGTCGAGGCCGAGCGCCAGCGGGTAGCGATCGGGACGGCCGGTCGCGACGATGCGCCCATGGGCATCCGCGATCCAAAGGTCGAGATAGACGGTGTAAGAGCGCAGGATCGTCGCCAGGCGATCGGTCGCATGGGCAACGCTTGCCGATGTCGGCCGTTCGAGCACGTCGATCACCGAACTGTCGGTCGCCCACCAACGGACATCGCACGACCGTTCGTAGAGATTGCGGTCGACGATCTCGACGGCGGAGCGGGCAAGGTCGGTGTAACGCGTGCCCTTGAAGTCGATGAGCATCTTGCTGCCCACCGTCCGCAGCGAAGCGATGTTCGAGGCGATGGCGGAGCGTAGCTCGCCGCCGATTGCGGAGATCGAGCTGGCGACCGTGCCCAGTTCCTGTGCGACGACCGAGAAGGCCCGCCCCGCATCGCCCGCGCGCGCAGCTTCGAGTCGCGCGTTGATTGCGAGCATGCCCGTCTGCTTCATCACCTGGTCGATCCGGTCGACCTTGTCCTCAGTGATGCGCGAGACCTCATAGGCCAGGCGCAGTATGTCGTCCTGCATGTCCGGTCACCCCTCGTCGTTCCCGGTTGGCGGCATGGCGGCGGGTTGCGGGTGGCAATCCCGAGCCGTTTCAGCGAAAAGGCTGGGTGAAAATGGTGAACAATTGGTAACCCCCTTGTAGTTTTCCTGAGGAAAGCGTCGGTTACCGCACCGCAATATGGAGATTCGAGATGACGGATACACGCTCGGCCTGGGCGGAGGTCGCAGCCACGACTGTCCCGACGCTGGCGGACCTGTTCGTGGCAGAACCCGACCGACTCACCCGGCTTACCGTCGAGGAGGGCGGAATCCTGTTCGACTTCTCCAAGACGCATCTGTCGAAGGACCTGATCGAGCGCTTCACCCGGCTGGCGGAGGCGAGCGGCTTCGCCGCCAAGCGCGATGCCCTGTTCGCCGGAGAGCCGGTCAACGTCACCGAAGGGCGTGCCGCCGAACATAGCGCCGAGCGCGGTCAGGGCGCGCCCGAAAGCGTCGCCCGCGCTGCGCAGCTGCATGCCCGGATGCGCGGCATGATCGACGCGATCGAGGCCGAACTGTTCGGCCCGGTCCGCCACATCCTCCATGTCGGCATCGGCGGCTCGGCGCTGGGCCCCGACCTGCTGATGGATGCGCTCGGCCGCGACGCCGACCGCTATGACGTGGCGGTGGTTTCCAACGTGGACGGCGCCGCGCTCGACGAGGTGTTTCGTCGCTTCGATCCGCAGGCGACGCTGCTGGTCGTCGCCTCCAAGACCTTCACCACGACCGAGACGATGCTCAACGCGCGCAGCGTCCTGTCCTGGATGGAGGAGGAGAATGTCGAAGACCCCTATTCGCGCGTGATCGCGCTCACTGCCGCCCCCGACAAGGCGGTCGAATGGGGAGTCGACGAGACCCGCATCCTGCCCTTCTCCGAAAGCGTCGGCGGACGCTATTCGCTGTGGTCTTCGATCGGTTTCCCGGCTGCGCTCGGCCTAGGCTGGGACGCGTTCGAGACGCTGCTGGAGGGTGCGGCAGCGATGGATCGTCACTTCCGTCTCGCCCCGCCCGAACGCAACGCGCCACTCCTCGCCGCCTTCGCCGATCAATATTATTCGGTCGTACGTGGGGCCGAAACGCGCGCCACCTTCGCCTATGACGAGCGGCTGCGGCTGCTGCCTTCCTATCTGCAGCAGCTCGAAATGGAATCGAACGGCAAGAGCGTGAAGGCCGATGGCTCGCCCGTCGACCAGCCCACCGCCGCTATCACCTGGGGCGGGGTCGGCACCGATGCACAGCATGCGGTGTTTCAGCTGCTCCACCAGGGCACGCGGCTCGTCCCTGTCGAGTTCGTCGCCGCGATCGAGCCCGATCATGCGCTCGACGAGGCCCATCATCGCACCCTGCTGGTCAACTGCTTTGCCCAAGGCGCGGCGCTGATGGCCGGGCGCGCCAACGAGGCCGATCCGGCGCGCGCCTATCCGGGCGATCGCCCCTCGTCGACGATCCTGCTCGATCGCGTCGACCCCGCGCGGCTCGGCGCCCTGCTCGCCTTCTACGAGCATCGCACCTTCGCCAATGCCGTACTGCTCGGGATCAACCCGTTCGACCAGTTCGGCGTCGAGCTGGGCAAGGAGATCGCGAAGTCGATCGAGAGCGAAGGCACGGCAAATTTCGATCCATCGACCCGAGCGCTGATCGCCCGCGCTCTCGGCTGAGCCGGAATAGGATCAGCCACTCGATCACTGTCATCAGCATGATCGGTTTGCACGATCGGCCGGCCGTCGCCATATCGGCGCCATCTCATTCGAAAGGATCACTGGCCGATGGCCGAGTTCGACTATGACCTGTTCGTGATCGGCGCCGGCTCCGGCGGGGTTCGGGCCTCGCGCGTAGCGGCGGCACATGGGGCCCGTGTGGCGGTGGCCGAAGAGCATCGCGTCGGCGGCACCTGCGTGATCCGGGGCTGCGTTCCGAAGAAGATGCTCGTCTATGGCGCGCATTATGCCGAGGATCTGCACGACGCCGCACGCTTCGGCTGGGAACTGGGCGAGACCCGCTTCGACTGGAAGACGCTGCGCGACAACGTCAACGCCGACGTCGACCGCCTCGAGGGCCTCTATGCGAACACGCTCGACAACAACAAGGTCGAGCTGTTCCGCGAGCGCGCGACCGTCAGCGGGCCGAACGAGGTGACGCTGGCGAGCGGCCGCAAGATCAGCGCGAAGTTCATCCTGATCGCCACGGGCGCTTGGCCGATCGTCCCCGACGTGCCCGGCGCGGAGCACGGCATCACCTCGAACGAGGTGTTCTACATCGACGAACTGCCCAAGCGCGTCGTGATCGCGGGTGCCGGATATATCGCGAACGAGTTCGCCGGCATCTTTCATGGCCTCGGTAGCAAGGTGACCATCGTCAACCGGTCGGACCAGATCCTGCGCGGCTATGATGAGCAGATCCGTGACCGGCTGCTCCAGATCTCGACCCAGAAGGGCATCGAGTTCGTCTTCAACGCCGCCTTCGAGAAGGTCGAAAAGGCCGAGGACGGGTCGCTCTGCGTCCATTTCAAGGACCATGAGCGCTGCGACACCGACCTGCTGCTGTTCGCGATCGGCCGCAAACCGAAGACTGACGGCCTGGGCCTCGAATCGGTCGGCGTCGAGCTGAACGACAAGGGCGCGATCGTCGTCGACGAGGACAACCGCTCGACCGTGCCGTCGATCTATGCGGTGGGCGACGTCACCGACCGGGTGCAGCTGACCCCCGTGGCGATCCGCGAGGGGCAGGCCTTTGCCGACACGCTGTTCGGCGGCAAGCCGCACCGCGTCGATTATCAGATGATCCCCAATGCGGTGTTCAGCAGCCCTCCCATGGCCGGCGTCGGCCTGACCGAGCGCCAGGCGCGCGAGCAGCATGGCACGGCCAAGATCTTCACCTCGGACTTCCGGCCGATGCGCAACGTGCTGGCCGGTCGCAACGAGCGGTCGCTCTACAAGCTGGTCGTCCACCCCGAGACCGACGTCGTGCTGGGCGTCCACATGATCAGCCCCGATGCGCCCGAAATCCTCCAGGCGGCGGCGATCGCCGTGCGCGCAGGCCTGACCAAGGCGCAGTTCGATCAGACCGTCGCACTGCACCCGTCGATGGCCGAGGAGCTGGTCCTGATGAAATGAGCCGTGCGGCCGGTTTCGACCGGCCGCCGTTTCACCCCTCAGGCGCGGACGGGCAACCCGGCCGCGCGCAGGGCTGCGTGCGCCTCGGCGACGCTGTGCTGGCCGAAGTGGAAGATCGAGGCCGCCAGCACCGCGCTGGCGCCGCCCTTGATGACGCCCTCGACCAGATGGTCCAGATTGCCGACGCCGCCGCTGGCGATGACCGGCACCGGCACCGCCTCGGCGATCGCACGGGTCAGCATCAGGTCATAGCCGTCGCGCGTGCCGTCGCGGTCCATCGAAGTCAGGAGAATCTCCCCCGCGCCCAGCGAGGCGAGGCGCTTGGCATGTTCGACCGCGTCGATGCCCGTCGGCTTGCGCCCGCCATGGGTGTAGATTTCCCATTTGCCGGGGCCGACATTGCGCGCATCGACCGCGCCGACCACGCATTGCGCGCCGAAGCGCTCGGCCAGGTCGGCGCAGAGTTCGGGCCGGGCGACCGCCGCTGAATTGACCGCGACCTTGTCGGCGCCGGCCAGCAGCAACGCCCGCGCATCGTCGGCGCTGCGCACGCCGCCGCCGACGGTCAGCGGCATGAAGCAGACCGCCGCCGTACGCGCGACGACGTCGAGAATGGTGCCGCGCCCTTCATGGCTGGCGGTGATGTCGAGGAAACAGAGTTCATCGGCGCCGGCCGCGTCATAGACGCGCGCCTGCTCGACCGGATCGCCCGCATCGGCCAGATCGACGAAGTTGACGCCCTTCACGACGCGCCCGCCGGCCACGTCGAGGCAGGGGATGACGCGGACGCGGACACTCATCCGCGCGCCATCCGCAGCGCCTCGGCGAGATCGAGCCGCCCGTCATAGAGCGCGCGGCCGGTGATCACGCCCTCGATCCCGTCGGCGGCGTGGGGCACCAGCGCCTCGATGTCGGCGATGCCCGCGACGCCGCCGCTGGCGATGACGGGGATGCTGGCATGGCGCGCCAACGCCACGGTTGCCTCGACATTGCAGCCCTTGAGCAGGCCGTCGCGGCCGACATCGGTGAACAGCAGCGAGGCGACACCGGCATCCGCGAAGCGATCGGCCAGGTCGGTGATGCTGACGGTGGACACCTCGGCCCAGCCATGGGTCGCGACGAAGCCGTCGCGGGCATCGACGCCGACCACGATGCGCCCGGGCAGCGCTTTCGCCGCCTCGCGCACCAGATCGGGATTTTGCAGAGCGGCGGTGCCGATGATGACGCGCTCGACGCCGAGTTCGAGCCAGCGGTCGATACCGGCGCGGTCGCGAATGCCGCCGCCCAGTTCGACCTTGCCCGGAAAAGCGCGGATGATCGCTTCGACCGCCTCGGCATTGACTGCCCGGCCGGCAAAGGCGCCGTCGAGATCGACGACGTGGAGCCATTCGGCCCCCGCGTCGGCGAAACGGCGCGCCTGCGCGGCGGGGTCGTCGCCATAGACGGTCGCCCGGTCCATGTCGCCTTCGGCAAGACGGACGACCTGTCCGCCCTTCAGGTCGATGGCGGGAAAGACGATGATGCTCACTTCACTTGCTCCCTGAAGCTGAGGGGAACCATGCGAGCATGGTGGAGGGGCCTGCGCCCCCTCTCCCCTCCACCATCCTCCGGATGGTTCCCCTCCCCGTGCCGGGGAGGATCGTGAACGGGCCGATCATGGCTTCCATGCGAGGAAGCGTTGGAGAAAGGACAAGCCGTAAGCCTGGCTCTTCTCCGGATGGAACTGGACCCCGATGATGTTCGCGCGCCCGACCGCGCCGGTGACCGAACCGCCATGGTCGGTGGTCGCCAGCCGCTCCGCCGGATCGGCGACGTCGAAGGCATAGCTGTGCAGATAATAGGCTTCGCCGCGCTCGATCAGCGGATGATCGCCGTTCGGGAGCACGTCGTTCCAGCCCATGTGCGGCACCTTGTAGGCCGGCCCCGGGGTCAGCAGGCGCACGTCGCCGCCGATCCAGCCGAGGCCCGGCGTCCGACCATGTTCATGCCCCGCGTCGGCGAGCAGCTGCATACCCACGCAGACACCAAGGAAGGGCACGCCGCGCCCGCGCACAGCCTGCTCCATCGCCTCGATCAGGCCGGAGACTGCCGACAGCCCCGCCATGCAGGCCGCAAAGGCGCCGACGCCAGGCAAGACGACCCGGTCGGCCTTGGCGATCAGATCGGGATCGGCGGTCACGGTGGGCGTGCCACCAGCGGCCTTCAGCGCATTATCGACCGAGCGGAGATTGCCGGCACCATAGTCGATCAGCGCGATCGTCTCCGGCACCTCAGAGCATCCCCTTGGTCGACGGGATGGCATCGGCCTTGCGCGGATCGATCTCGACCGCCGTGCGCAAAGCGCGTGCGAGACCCTTGTAGCAGCTCTCGACGATGTGATGCTGGTTGCTGCCGTAGAGCGTCTCGACATGGAGCGTCAGGCCCGCCGCCTGCGCGAAGCTGTGGAACCAGTGCTCGATCAGCTCGGTGTCCCATTCGCCGAGGCGCGGTCCGGCCAGTGCGACCTTCCACACCAGATAGGGGCGCCCGGAGATGTCGAGTGCGACGCGTGTGAGCGTCTCGTCCATCGGCGCATAGGCATGGCCGTAGCGGGTGATGCCCTTCTTGTCGCCGAGCGCCTTCGCCAGCGCCTCGCCGATCGCGATGCCGCAATCCTCGGTCGTGTGGTGCTGGTCGATGTGGAGGTCGCCGACGATCCGAACCTTGAGGTCGATCAGCGAATGGCGCGACAGCTGCTCGAGCATATGATCGAAGAAACCGATGCCGGTCGACACGTCATAGCTACCGGTCCCGTCCAGGTTCAGCTCGACCGAAATGTCGGTTTCGCTGGTCTTTCGCACGATCGATGCGGTCCGCATGGCCCATCCCTCTGCTCTGTGGCAAAAGTTCCACAGCAATGCGCGCCGCTATAGCGAGGTTGCGCCGCGCTGCAACGCACGACTTGACCCGGCGCTTTCGCACGTCCACCAAAGCGCCATGAGCGACCAAGCGCCCGACAGCCTGATTCCGTATGACGAGATCGTCCAGGAGGCGCTGCGCGCCGTCGTGGGCCGCGTGTTGGGTGAGGTCGAGGCGGCCGGCGGACTGCCGGGCGACCATCATTTCTACATCACCTTCAAGACCCAGGGTGCGGGCGTCGACATCCCCCGCCATCTTGTCGAGCGCTTCCCGGACGAGATGACGATCGTGATCCAGAACCGCTTCTGGGAGCTCCGCGTGAAGCCCGACGGCTTCGAAGTCGGCCTGTCGTTCAACCAGGTCCCGGCCAAGCTGATCATCCCGTTCGCGGCGGTCACCGGCTTCGTCGATCCGGCAGTCAACTTCGCGCTGCAGTTCCAGGCGCAGGTCGACGATGCCGAAGAAGACACCGAACATAGTTCAGCCGGCAATGACTCGCCGGTCGAGCCGGTCGAGGACGGCTCCAATGTCGTTTCGGTCGACTTCACCCGCAAGAAGTAACGCCACCCGCCCCGCATCCCCGGGTCCAGCTATTGCCGGACCCGCCCCTCGCCCCCAGATGTCTTCCACCAGCCCGGAGGACGACATGACGAGCGACAGCCGTATCGAGAGCGACAGTTTCGGGCCGATCGAAGTGCCCGCCCACGCCTATTGGGGGGCGCAGACCCAGCGATCGATCGAGAATTTCCCCTTCGGCCCCGAAGAGCGCATGCCGATCGGCATCGTCCATGCGCTGGCGATCGTGAAGCGCGCGGCGGCGCGGATCAACCGGCGCCACGGCCTCGATCCCGCCATCGCCGATGCGATCGACCAAGCCGCCGGCGAGGTGATCGACGGCCGCCTCGACGAGCATTTCCCGCTCGTGATCTGGCAGACCGGCTCGGGCACCCAGAGCAACATGAACGTCAACGAGGTGATTGCGGGCCGCGCCAACGAGATCCTCACCGGCACGCGGGGCGGCAAGGCACCCGTCCATCCGAACGACCATGTTAACATGGGCCAGTCGTCGAACGACAGCTTCCCCACCGCGCTGCACGTGGCGGCAGCCATCGCCGTCCAGCGGGATCTCTATCCCGCGCTCGATCGGATGGAGACGGCGCTGATCGCGAAGGTCGAGGCGTGGGACGACATCGTCAAGATCGGCCGCACTCATTTGCAGGACGCGACTCCGCTGACGCTGGGGCAGGAGTTTTCGGGCTATGCCGCGCAGCTGATCGCCGCCCGGCGACGGCTGGAAGGCGCGGTCAATGGCGGGATCGTCAAGCTGGCGCAGGGCGGGACCGCCGTGGGCACCGGCCTCAACGCCGCGCCGGGTTTCGCCGAAGACATGGCAGCGGAAATCGCGGAACTTACGGAGATTGCCTTCGTCACGGCGCCGAACAAATTCGAGGCGCTGGCGACCAACGATGCACTGGTCCATCTGTCCGCCGCTCTGGCGACGCTCGCCGTCTCACTGACGAAGATCGCCAACGACATCCGCCTGCTGGGGTCAGGTCCTCGCTCGGGTCTGGGCGAACTGATCCTGCCGGAGAACGAGCCCGGCAGCTCGATCATGCCGGGCAAGGTCAACCCCACCCAGTGCGAGATGCTGACGATGGTCGCGGCACAGGTGATCGGCAATCATCAGGCGGTGACCGTCGGCGGGCTGCAGGGGCACCTCGAGCTCAACGTGTTCAAGCCGCTGATCGGAGCGGGAGTCCTTCGGTCGATCGCCCTGCTCGCCACCGGCATGCTGAGCTTCACCGAACGCACGCTCGACGGGCTGGAGCCCGATCGGGCGCGGATCGCCGATCTCGTCGGCCGTTCGCTGATGCTGGTCACCGCGCTCGCGCCCGAGATTGGCTATGACAATGCGGCGAAGATCGCGAAGCACGCGCATCAGCACGGCATGACGCTCAAGGAAGCGGGACTCGCACTCGGCCTGATCGACGAGGAGCGCTTCGACCGGATCGTGCGCCCCGAGTCGATGGTCGGGCGCTGATTCGTCCTGCAGCCGGAACTTTCCGCCCCGGTCGGGCGATTCTCCGCCGACAATCCAAGGAGATCATCATGCTCGGCAAGCTTATGGGTGCATTCATCGGCAGCAAGATCGACAAGCGCGACGGCCAGGGCGGCGTCAAGGGCGCAGTCATCGGCGCGGTCGCGGCCGGCGCGATCCGTCGTGCAGGCCCGCTCGGGCTGCTGCTGGGCGGCGCCTATGTCGCCAAGAAGGCGTTCGACAAGCGCAAGGCCGGCCGTCCGGGCACGCCGCGCGCCTGACGCAACCCCTCACCGCCGAGGATCTGGCTTGATGGCCATGACCCATCGATGGCGATTCCGACGTTGACGAGCCGGGCCATGGCGAGGCAAGTGCCGCCATGGCCCATAGTTCGTTCAAGCGCCGCGGCGTCCTGTTCATCCTCTCCTCCCCCTCCGGGGCAGGAAAATCTACGATCGCACGACGCCTTCTCGCGTCCGATTCAAACCTGAAGATGTCGGTATCCGCGACCACGCGGCCGATGCGCCCCGGCGAGGTCGACGGCGTCGATTATCATTTCGTCGATCTGGAGCATTTTCGGGAAATGGTGGCCGACCATCAGTTCCTCGAATGGGCGCACGTCTTCAACCATCGCTATGGCAGCCCCGCCAAGCCGATCGAGGAGATGCTGAGCTCGGGTCTCGACGTGCTGTTCGACATCGACTGGCAGGGTGCGCAGCAACTTTACCAGACCTGTGGCGGCGACGTCGTGCGCGTCTTCATTCTGCCGCCATCGATGCCCGAGTTGGAGAACCGCCTGCGCACGCGCGGCACCGATAGCGAAGAGGTCATCACCGGCCGCATGCAGCGCGCAGCGGCCGAGGTCAGCCACTGGGATGGCTATGATTATGTGCTGCTCAATGACGACATCGATCGCTGTTTCGCCGAGGTGCAGCATATCCTCGAGGCGGAACGGCTGAAGCGCCATCGTCAGACGGGCTTGATCGGCTTCATCCGCAAATTGACGACTCCGGTCGCCTGATACGACCGACTGGCATCCATCCGGTTGCCAAATGCAACGTTCCGACGACTTCCCGCTTGTGCGTTCGACAGGCTATCATAGCCTGTCGCACTTGTTATGGAGGGTCCGGAATGGCCAAAACCTTGTTCGGCGGCATAGTCGGTGGCGTCGCGCTCTATCTGATCGGCTTCGTCTTCTGGGGAACGCCGCTTGCGCGGCTGGCCTTCAACCGGCTTGAAGAACCCCAGATGGCGGCGCTGCATCAGGCGCTGGCCGAGACGCTGACGACCAGCGGTACGGGCACCTATCTGGTCCCGACCACAGGCACCGCAGCGGGCGACCTTCTCTACGCGCGCGGACCCGTAGCCACCGTCCACTTCAACGTAGGCGGCTTCCCCGTCGTCGACACCGGATCGCTCGGCACTGGCTTCCTGCTGGCGATCGTCACCGGTCTGGTGCTGGCGTTCGCGCTGGGAACCGTCGGCGCGCGCGTGTCGGATTTTATGAGCCGTGCGCGGATCGCGATCGGCTTCGCACTGGCCGCCACCCTCTACATCGATATCGGCCAGCCGGTGTTCAACCATTATGGCTATGGCTACTGGACCTATATGTTCTTCGCCGATTTCATCGGCCTGTCGGTCGCCGGCCTGATCATCGCGCGCTGGTTCCTGCCCCGCGGCGGTATCCAGAGTTGATGCGCGGGAGCGGGCAGCCGCTCCCGTCACCCCTCAAGCCAGGCTCTTCGACACCTGCTCGAACATGTCCTTCGACAGGCCCGGCGAATCGAGCAACCGCTGCAGTTCCGCGCGCATGAGCGCCGCACGTTTCTCGTCGAAGCGCCGCCAGCGCCCGAGCGGCGGCACGAGCTTCGCGGCGGTCTGCGGATTGAGTGCATCGACCTTGAGCAGCATGTCGGCGAGGAAGCGATAACCACGCCCGCTAGCATCGTGGAAGATCAGCTGGTTGCCCGCCATCGCTCCCACCAGCGACCGCAGCCTGTTCGGATTGGTCAGGGTGAAGTCGGGATGGCGCGACAGCTGCTCGACCCGATCGAGCGTATCGGGGCGGATCGAGAAAGCCTGGGTCGAGAACCATTTGTCGAGCACTAGTCCATTGTCGCGGAAGCGCTCGTAAAAGGCTTCGACCACGACGTCCCGTTCGGGCGCCATGCTGTTCGCCAATACGCCGAAGGCGCCCTGGCGGTCGGTCATGTTGGTCGCGTCGCGGAACTGCGCCAGCGCGAGCCCAGGCGCATCGTCCGCCCCGCCCGCCATGATGAAGCCGAGCGCGATCGTGCGGAGGCGGCGGGCGCCCTTTGCCTGGGGGGTCAGCTCGAACCGGTCTGACTGCGACCGCGCATAGGCATCGCGCCACGCCTCTTCCAACTCGCGACCAAGCGCACGACGCAGCGCCTCGCGCGCCCGGTGGATCGCCTCGGGGTCGACCATCGGCATCTGGTCGCCGATGAAGGATTCGGACGGCAGCAGCATCGTCTCGCCGATGAAGGCGGCATCGAGCGACGGATCGGTCAGCGTGTTGCGCACCGCATCGACGACCGGCCCATGGTCCGCTTCACCGGTGGCGACAGCGGACACCAGCGTATCGACCATCAACTGCTGCATCGCCTCGTAGCGGGCGAAGGGATCATCATCGTGCGCCGAGAGAAAGGCGAGGTCCGCCGGCGAACGGTCGGACTCGATCACGACCGGGGCGGAGAAACCTCGATTGATCGACAGGATCGGGCGTTCGCCGATTCCCTCGAACAATATCTCGTGGCGCTCCCCGTCGAGCACGACCAGCCGCTCCTCCTCGAACTTGCGCTGCGAACGTTCGCAGAACAGCGCGATGCGCAGCGGGATCGGCATGGGCTGCTTGTCGGGCTGGCCCGGCGTCGGTGGCACCGATTGCTCGAGCGTCAGCAAGGCACGGCCCCCAGCGGGCTCGTGGCTGAGCGTCGCGCGGACGCGCGGCGTGCCGGCCTGCTTATACCAAAGGCGGAATTGGGTCAGGTCGACGTCGCTCGCATCCTCCATGGCCAGCAGGAAGTCCTCGCAGGTGGCTGCGGTGCCGTCGTGACGCGAGAAATAGAGATCGGCGCCCGCACGGAACTTCTGCGGCCCCAACATGGTGTGGAGCATGCGGATGATCTCGGCACCTTTGTTATAGACGGTAGCCGTGTAGAAGTTCGAGATCTCGATATAGCTTTCGGGCCGGATCGGATGGGCGAGCGGCCCTGCATCCTCGGGAAACTGAACCGCGCGCAGCAGGCGGACATCCTCGATCCGCTTGACCGCCGCCGATCCCTGGTCGGCGGTGAAGCTCTGGTCGCGAAAGACGGTAAAGCCTTCCTTCAGCGACAGCTGGAACCAGTCGCGGCAGGTGACGCGGTTGCCCGACCAGTTGTGGAAATATTCGTGCGCCACCACCCCCGACACGCCGTCATAATCGATGTCGGTCGCGGTTTCCGGATCGGCCAGAATGTAGCGCGAATTGAAGATGTTGAGGCTCTTGTTCTCCATCGCGCCGAAGTTGAAGTCGGACACGGCGACGATGTTGAACTCGCCCAGATCATATTCGCGGCCATAGACCTTCTCGTCCCAAGCCATCGACGCCTTGAGCGCCTCCATCGCATGTTCGGTCTTGGGCAGATCGCTTTCGACCACCCAGATGGCGAGCTTCACCTCGCGACCGCTGCGCGTGGTGAAGCTGTCGATGTTTGCGGCGAGATTGGCCGCGACGAGCGCGAACAAATAGCTGGGTTTCGGGAAGGGATCGGTCCACTCGGCGAAATGGCGCCCCCCATCGAGCGACCCGCTGTCGGTCAGGTCACCGTTGGACAGCAGCACCGGGAAGCGCGCGCGATCGGCTTCGAGCCGCACGACATAGCGACTGAGCACATCGGGCCGGTCGACCGCGAAGATCATCCGGCGGAAGCCCTCCGGCTCGCACTGGGTGCACAGATTCCCACCCGAGGCATAGAGCCCCATCAGCTGCGAATTGGCTTCGGGCGCGATCTCGACCTGGGTTTCGACGACATGGCTGTCGCCGGGGAGATCGATCAGCAGATCGGGCCCATCCATCCGCCAGGCGTCGGCCTGCGCCTCTCCGTCGATCAGCACCGCCAGCGGCGTCAGCCCGTCACCATTGAGGCGCAGCGGATGGCCATGCTTCCCGTTGCGCGTGACGCACAGCCGGCCGGTCACCAGCGTCTTCGCCGGATCCAGACGGAAATCGAGGCGGACATCGGGCACGAGCCAGTCGGGCCGGCGATAGTCCTCGCGGCGGATGGCGGACGGGGGAGTGGCGGCGGATTGGGCGTCGAGCATGGCTTTGGTCTAATCCCGGCGGCGGCGACAAACAATGGTGGCGACAGCATCGGGCCGCGCTAGATCGATGCCATGGCAAGGCTTCTCATCTTCGGTCCCGGCTACACCGCCTCGCGCATCGGGACTGCCGCAGAATCGCGTGGCTTCACCATCGAACGAATCGGCCGCGCGCAGATGCCCGATCGCGACGCGGTGACCGCAGCTATTGGGCGGGCGACGCATATCCTGTCTTCGGTCCCACCGGAGGGCGATGGCGATCCGGTTCTCGATCGCTACGTCGACGTCCTCGGCGGCGCACGGGCGGACTGGATCGGCTATCTCTCCTCGACCGGCGTCTATGGCGATGCACAGGGCGCTTGGGTCGACGAGAGCGCACCCGTCGGCCAGGGACGGCGCACCGCGCGTTCGGCGGCGGATCAGGCATGGGCGGCGCTGCACCCGCAGGTCCGCATTTTCCGCCTGCCCGGAATCTATGGCCCGGGCCGCTCCCCGCTCGACCGCGTCCGGGCGGGCCAGGCGCACCGCGTCGATCTGCCCGGTCAGGTGTTCAGCCGTATCCATGTCGAGGATATCGTCGGCGCGGTGCTGGCGAGCTTCGATCGAGGGCCGGCGGGCCTCTACAACATCGCCGACGATCGCCCCGTCAGCCAGAATATCGTGATCGAGGCCGCCTGCGCGTTGCTCGGCATCGCCCCGCCCCCGCTCCTGCCGATGGAACAGGCCGGGCTGTCGCCGATGGCGCGCGCCTTCTATGCGGAGAACCGGCGCGTCGCCAATGGCAAGGCGAAGCGTCTGCTCGGCTGGGCGCCGCGCTATGCCGATTATCGTGCCGGGCTGGCCGCCTTGCTGGCCGAAGGCGCCTGAGCGCTGCTCTTGCCGCGCAGCGCTATGACGAGGCCTGCCGCGGCAAGCAGTGATCCAACGACGGCGGTGCCGGTCCAGCGATAGCCTTCGAGCAGGGTCGAGAAGAGCATCGCCACGATCGGGATCAGCACGCTCGAATAGGCGGCGCGCGCGGGGCCGATGGCGCGCATCACGTGCAGATAGAGCGGAAAGGTGAGTGCCGATCCGACGAAGGCGAGCCACAGCGTTGCCAGCCAATATTCGGGACGCGGGTCGATCCTGGGCAGTCCGGACATCGGCAGCGCGATCACCATGTTCGCGACCGCACCGATCGCCATCGCCCAGAACAGCAACTGTGCGGCGTGGAGATGGCTCGCGCGCTGGCTCGCCTGGAGAAGATTGCCGACCGACGCCGACAATATGCCGAACAGCGACAGGCCGATGCCGAGCAGCACGGTCGAACCGCCCCCTGCCGCCTCCATGATCTCGTGCCGGAACAGCAGCACCATGCCGAGGCCGGCGACCAGCGTGCCCAGGAAGAAGGCGCCGCCCACGCGCTGCTTCAGGAAGATCCGGCCGAGGACGGCGTTAGGGACGATCAGCAACGCGAAGATCATCGCGACCAGCCCCGAGGTGATGAAGCGCTCGGCATTGTAGACGAACAGGAAGTTCAGCACGAACTGCGTCATCGCGACGCCCAGCAGCAGCGGCAGGTCGCGCGGGGCGAGCCGCAGGGACACGCCAGCCATCCGCGCATAGAGCCCCATCGCCAGCGAAGCGAAGACGAAGCGCCAAGCGATCGACCAGCCGGGCGCCTCCACGCCGAGCTGGTAGCGAATCGCGGTCCAGGTCGAGCCCCAGATGAGCACCAGCACCGCGAAGATCAGCATGACGCGCGGCGACATCGCACCCTGCCAGGGCGGGTTATCGCTCATAGTGCACGAATGGCGGAGGCCAGCGCCTCCACCTCTTCCGCCGGCTGGTCCCAGCTACACACGAACCGGGCGACACCCGGTGTCCAGTCGTAGAATTGGAAACCCTGCCCGCGCAGCGCCGCTGACTCTTCGGGGGTCAGCCGCACGAATATCTCGTTCGCCTCAACCGGATGGAGCAGCCGGGCCTGCGCGGCATTGGCGATGTGCGCCGCCGCGGCATTGGCCGCGCGCGCATTGCGCAGCCAGACATCGCCTTCGAGCATCGCGAGAATCTGCGCGGCGGCGAAGCGGCCCTTAGAGAGCAGATGGCCGGCGCGCTTGCGACGAAAGCGGGTTGCGGCGGCGAGCGCCGGATCGAAGAAGACCAGCGCTTCGGCGAACATCCCACCATTTTTGACGAAGCCGAAGCTCAGCGCATCGACGCCCGCCTTCCAGCTGATGTCGGCCGGGGCGCAACCGAGCGTCGAGACCGCATTGGCGAAACGCGCGCCGTCCATATGCAAACCCAGGTTTCGCGACTTCGCAATCTCACCCAGCGCCGCCACCTCCTCGGGCCGATAGACGAGCCCATATTCGGTGGCGTTGGTGATCGAGATGGCGGCGGGCTGCGCCTGATGGACGTCGGCGCGGATGCCGGCGAGCGTCGCGCGCACGGTCTCGGCGTCGAGCTTCGCGCCCGCCCCCTTGGTCAGAAGCAGCTTGGCGCCGCCCGTGTAGAATTCCGGCGCGCCGCATTCGTCGCCCTGGATATGGGCTTCCTCATGACACAGGACCGACTGGTGCGGCTGGACCATCGCGGCCAGCGCCAGGCCGTTGGCGGCAGTCCCGCTGGAGACCCACAAGGCCGCCACATCGGTGCTGAACAGGTCGGAGAAGGCGCCGTCGAGCCGCTGGCTGAAGGCGTCTCCGTCATAGGCGGTGTCGGCCCTATTGGCGGTGTTGAGTGCCGCCATCACTTCGGGGCAGGCACGGGCGGCATTGTCGGAAAAGAAGCGCATGAAGCGATTGAGAACGGCGCGTCGGCGAAGTCAATGCCGGGCTGGGGCGGTTCAGCCTGACGGTAACAAGGCGAGACCGATGCCCGGTCCTGCAGCGGGATCGCCGAAGATCAGTTCGAGCCGACGTCCGCCGAAATCGGTCCGGCGGAAGCAGGGTTCGAGCAGGCGGCGCACCTCCTCCCGGCTCGCATGGCTGCGCACGTCGAGCAGCCAGGACGGCTCGGTACGGCCCGGCCATCGTGCGAGCGCGAGCCAGGCGCCGACCGTGCGACCATCGGTGCGGAGTGTCGTCCGCAGATCGTCGACCAGCGCCGACGGCGCATCGCGCGGGGGGGCGAGAACGACCTGGACGCCATCGACCGCGCTATGGTGGACCGGACGCCCGAGCAGCGCGGCAATGTCGTCGCGAGTCCAATGGACACTGATCGGCAAGCCGGGGTTGAGAATGGCACCGCCCGCCGACACCAGCTCGAACAATCTTTCGACCCGCATCTCGGTGAAGCTGGCTGCGCGCCCGAAACGCTCCGCCACGCGCTCGGGCGCGGTAAAGACCGCCGGCACCATCGCGCCATCGGGCGCGGGAATGGTACGCAGCTGGATCAAGGCGTCGGCGTTGATCAGCAGCGTCCCACGCATTGCGGGCAATTCGTTGGTGGCCGCGTAGAGCGTCGAATCGATCAGCAGGCGGCTGAACGCGGCACGCCGCGCCGGATCGACCACCGCTGCGACCAGCGCCCGCTCGATCGCATTGACGGGCGTGAAGGAGATCTCGTCGACGACCATCGCCGGATCGGCGCCGCCGTCGCCGGGCGCGCTTCGCTTGCGGAAGAATCGGTCGAGCATGATGTCTGTTTGGCGGCGCCGACCATGCGCGGCAAGGGCCTTGGTTCAGCCGATGGCGCCGACGAGAAGCGCTATCACCTCCAGCTTCATCACCACGATCGCCGGCAGCAGCGCGAGCTTCCATCGCTCGCCGGGAATATACGCCCGCTCCGCAAAGGCGATGGCGCCTCCCATCATCACCGCGAACAAGGTCCACAAATTATAGCGCAGATCGGGCGCGACGCTGACCACGGCATAGGCCAGCCCGTAGAGCAGCGCCGATCCGCCGAGCGCGAGCAGGATGCGGCGGCTCGGCAGGCCCGGCGCCACGATCAGCAGCCCGATCGCGATAGCAAGCCAGGTCGCCGGCCGACCGAGCGGGGTCCATGCCATGATTCGCGCCGCCCCCCCGACGATCTTCGTGAGCGGATTGGCCAGGAAATGCAGGCCCAGTTCGTTCGGCGCGCTCATCATATAGACCGCGTCGTCGGGCACGGACGGCACCAGAAAGCGCCAGTTCCAGTTGAGATGGTCGAGCCGGTGGCGCATCCAGGCGACGGGAGACGCCGCGATCGCCCGCAGCCAGACGGCGATCGCGCTTTCGTGCCGCTGGGCAACGTGGATGGCGATCGTCTCTTCGGCCCGCGCACAGAGCTGTTCGTCGGCCATGCCATAGAGCCGCGGCGTGTAGCAGCGCGCGACGAGCGCGCGGGCCTCAGGATCAGCGAGACCCGGCCAGCCATTGGCCCCGCCATGCGCGACGATCCCCGCGAGGTCGAAATTGACCAGTGAGTTGATCGGATGCGAATGGCCGGGGCGCAGCATCGCTTCGTTGAGCGTCCAGTTGGCGCCGACAAGCAGCGCTGCGGCCGCCGTAGCGGTTGCTACACATGTGACCGGACGAAGAATCCAGTGTCGCGGCGCGGCCAGGAGCATCAACGGCAGCGCCGCGAACAGCGCGTTGAACCGCGTTGCGCCCGCCAGCAGGATCAGCAGGGTCGCCGGCAGCCCTAGCCAGCCCAGGCCTCCCCATTCGCGACGCACGAGCAGCGCGGTCGCCGCGAGCAGCACGCAGGCCATGAAGGGATCCTTGAGGATCGCCCCGACCTGACCGAAGGCGATCGGCAGAAAGGCGAGCCCAAGCATGGTGAGAGCGGCCAGCCGCCCATGCCGCCGCAACAGCCCGTGCGCCACGAGTCCCAGTGCCGACCAGTAGAGCGCTACGTCCATGATCAGGAAGGGCGCTCCGCCCGATCCCAGCCGGAGCAGCTGCCGCCAGACCCAGGCGGTGATCGGCGGGTGCCAATCGTCATAGACGCCGGTCAGCGCCTGCCCATATTGCACCACGCTATCGGGCGTGATCACGCCCCAGTGAAAGGCATATATCTGGAGCGCAGCTCCCAGAACGCAGAACAGCGCGAGCAACCGCCCGTCGCGAGGCACCGTCCGCGCGGGGGAAAGCGACGCCTGCACGGACGGTTGGGAGGGCGTCAATCGGCCGCCGGCTCCGACAATGGAGGCATCTGTTCGCCGACCGTCTCGCGACCCGCGAAGAGTGCGTCCAGCCGGCGCCGCAGCGACGCTTCATATTCGCGCCGGTCGACGTTGATCGGGCAGGACAGCATCAGATCGCCACAGATGGCGTCCTTGATCCGTCCTATCGCCGCTTCGTCGAGTGCCCCCACGCGGCGCAGCTCGATGGCCAGTTGCACCATCCCTGCCACCGTTGCCTGCGCCCGCAGGCCGAGCAGGTTGATCGTCTCGCGAAGCTTACGCGTTTCCGACGTGTCCATGGCGGTCTCCTCCCTGCATCCGGCGGAAAGCCGCCATTTCGGCCGCTCCGCCCGGACAACAGCATGACGCGCGGCGAACCGCTTGCCAATGGCATGATTCACTCTTTGCCGGCAGCGACCCGGCCCGAACGCTCCAGTTTACCCCACCCCACACGCGGTCCGCGTAGCGCCTGGGCGAGAGCCTTGAGCACGACATAATACATGATCTGGCGATAGCCGATCCGCTGCGGGATCAGCAGCCACAGCAGCCGCCATTTTTCGCGCCGTTCGAGCGCGAAGGCGATGAAGGCGGCGAGCAGGTCGATCAGGGTAAAGATCAACCAATAGCCGAGCATCTTCTGCACGTCGGTGCTCGCCTGCGCCCAGCCATGCGCCTGCACGTCGAACCAGGTCGCAGCCAGGCTGGCAAGCAGGGCGAGATCGATGATCGGGGAGATGGCGGCGAGCAGCACCTGAAACAGCACCGCCTGCGGCAACCCGATCCGCGCCAGCCCGCGCGGTTGCCCCGTGCGCATGGCCGCACGATGCTTCCACAGGCATTGCAACGTGCCATAGGCCCAGCGATAACGCTGCTTGGCGAGCGCGCGAACGCTTTCCGGCGCCTCGGTCCAGGCGACCGCATATTGATCATAATGGACCGCCCATCCGGCCCGCTGGATCGCGATGGTCAGGTCCTGATCCTCGGCCAGCGTGTCGGGCGGATAGCCACCCACCTCGCGGATGGCCGCGAGCCGCCAGGCGCCGACCGCGCCGGGGACGACGGTGATGGCATCGAGGCGAGCGAGCGCGCGGCGTTCGAGATTCTGCGCGGTGATATATTCGAGTGCCTGCCAGCGCGTGATCAGGTTCACGCGATTGCCAACCTTGGCGTTGCCGGCCACCGCTCCGAGGCTCTCGTCGGCGAACCAGCGGGCGAGCCGCGCGATCGTCGTCGGCTCGAACTGCGTATCGGCGTCGAGCGCGATCACGATGTCGCTGCGCACGAGATCGAGGGCGCAATTGAGCGCCCGCGCCTTGCCGCCATTTTCGAGCGTCAGCAGGCGCACGCGCGGATCATCGGCAAAGGCTTCCGACACGACGGCGCTGGTCCGGTCCTTCGAACCGTCGTCGATCACGATCACTTCGACGGTGACGTCGCGGCTGTCGAGGACCCGGCGGACCGATCGCTCGATCACCCGTTCCTCGTTGAAGGCGGGGATCAGCACCGTGACGAAGCGCTCGGGATCGATCGGGGGGAAGACGGTCCGCGCTTCGCGCCGCGCCTGTACCAAGGCGAGGCCCGACAGCAGGATCGCGCGCGCGATGCCGAGCGAGATGGCGACGATGAAGATCCATTTGAGCGCGATGGCGGCCCAGCCGAGCAGGCTGAACAGCGCGAGATCGATCTCGGCTGCGGTACGGTCCCCCTTCGAGATCGGGGGATTGGCCGCGCTGCGCGGCAGGCCCGCCAGTTCCGAAACGGGGACCAGCGTGTAACCCCGCGCGCGTAGACCCTGAATGATGCGCGGCAGCGCTTCCACCGTCTGTTCGCGGTCGCCGCCGGCATCGTGCAGAAGAACGATGTTGGCCGAGCGATCGGGCCCCGCCTCCTCGACCCCGTCCAGCGTGCGCTGGACGATCTCGTCGACGCCGGGGCGCTTCCAGTCGTCGGGATCGACATGCAGGCCCACGGAGAGATAGCCGCGCCGCTGCGCCTCTTCGACCGGTACGATTTCGTCGCTGGTGGTCGGTTCGGCGTCCCCGAAATAGGGCGCGCGGAACAGGCGCAGCGAGCGTCCGGTATAGGCCTGGAACAGGCGCTGGGTGGCGTTGAGTTCCAGCCCCGTCTCGGTCGCCGTCGCCTGGGCAAGATTGGGGTGGGTATAGGTGTGGCTGCCGACCTCATGCCCCTCGGCGATCAGGCGCTCGAGCAGCGGCCGCTGGGTCAGCGCGTTCTCACCGACGATGAAGAAAGTCGCTGGCGCTTTCTCCGCCTTCAATATGTCGAGGATCTTGGGCGTCCAGGCGGGGTCGGGCCCGTCGTCGAAGGTCAGCGCGACGAGGCCGGGCCGATAGCCGGTGCGCTGGATCTGATAGGGCGTCGGCAGACGATCGAAGCGCACGCCGGTGATCGTGCCCGAACGATCGGTCGAAACGATCCGATGCCCTTCGACGGGCGTCGCGCCGATCCGCAGGATTTCGCCGACCCCCTCGATGTCGACATTGGTGCCGGCGGGAATGGTTTCGATCGCCTTGGCCTTGGGCAGGCGGCGGGCGTGGCCGAACATCGTCCAGATCGACGGGTCCTCGGTTCCCAACCGCCACAGTGCAACGGCGTTGAGCCCCATCGTGTGCAGCGTAGCAAGCTGGCCGTGCATCGCGGCGGCATCGAGGATCCAGATGTCGTGGCGTTTGCCCTTTTCGACATAAGCGAAGCTGCTGTTGGCGCTGACGGGATCGAAGCGTGGAACGACGTTGCTGTCATGCGCGGCGAGCCAGACATCCTCGACCGAATGGGCGACGACATCCCCGCCCTTTTCGAAATCATAGGCGTAGGAGCCGAGCGCAACGACGATATGGTCGGACGGCACGCCCCGCACCGCACGCGCGACCGAATCGGCGAACCAGGCCCGGCTGGCGATCGGCCCCGGTTCGCCAGGCAACGAATGTTCGTCATAGGCCATGAGGAACAGCTTGTCGGTGACTTGGGCATAAGCCTTCAGGTCCCAGGCCGGATCGGCGACGGGCACCGCGATCGCAATTTGCATGCCCGGCAGACGGCGGCGCGCCTCGGCCAGAAAGGCACGATAGGCGGGATGCGCATCGGCGGGCAGCTCCTCGAAATCGAAGAAGACGCCGCTGGCCTGATTTTCGCGCAGCAGCGCCGCGACCCGGTCGAGCGTCGACGCACGCGCCTTCGGGTCGCGCAGCAGAGCTGCGATACCGGGGCCGTCCCAGCCGCCATCGAGCGCGTTCTGGATCATCGGCATCAGCTTGGGGCGATGATGCGCCCGGCTGATGATCGCCTTGCCCCGGGCATCGGGAAAGCTCGTCACCTTGTGGTCTGGTCCGGTGATCGAGATCCAGCCGGGGATCAGCCAGTCGATGTCCTCGACATGGCGCGCGAGCGACGCGGTCGAGGCATCGTCCCATGGCGCGTGAAAGGCATAGGAAGTGGGCGGGACGGAGCGGACGCCGCCGCTGGCAACGAGATGCCGGAAATCGCGCCACATGCGACGCACCTTGCGTTCGCTCGTCCTGACGAGGCCAGGGCGAGGCGCGGCGGCCTGGGGCCGCTCGAGCTCGAAGGGCAAAGGAGGCTGCGGCGTGACCTTGGCGATCGATCCGAAGAAGGCGCCGGCAGAGAGCAGAAGCAGGAGCACGAAGGCAATGACCGCCGCCGCAAACCGACGGCGGCGGCGCCCGGAGGCGTCATAGAAGATCGGCTTCTCGTGCATCCGTAGAACCCCGCAGCCCCGGCCGCCCACGGAACGGCGCGGTTCGGGGGCAGTTGTTCAAGTCCCACGCGCTCTGACGAAGGAAAGCTTTCTCTATGCTGACGATGGCACTTCAATATTATGGGGCCGCTGCAGGAGCGATCGCTGCCTTCATCGTATCGCTCGATCTGGGCCGCCGCTGGACGGGATTTGGCTTCGTCATCTTCGTCACCTCGTCGCTGGCGCTGATCGCCTGGGGCTTTCTCAAGCCGGACGCCGAAGGGATCGGGATGCAGAACGTCATCCTGTTCGTGATCAATCTGGTCGGCGTCTATCGCTATCTGATCCGCAAGGGGCCGCCGAACTGCTAAAAAAAAGCCCGCCCGGATCGCTCCGGACGGGCCAGCGCTGGCTAGGCCTGAGGAGGGCCGATGCTCAGGCTGCGTGCGCGAGCGCCGCGAGCAGGAGCAGGGCCACAATATTGGTGATTTTGATCATCGGATTGACGGCGGGGCCGGCGGTATCCTTGTAGGGATCGCCGACCGTGTCGCCGGTGACGGCTGCCTTATGGGCTTCGGAGCCCTTGCCGCCATGATTGCCATCCTCGATATATTTCTTGGCATTGTCCCAGGCGCCGCCGCCCGAGGTCATCGAGATGGCGACGAACAGGCCCGAAACGATGACGCCCAGCAGCAGCGCGCCAAGCGCCGCGAAGCCATTGGCCTGGCCCGCCACCTGGGTGATAACGAAATAGACGACGACTGGCGCCAGCACCGGCAGGAGCGATGGTATGATCATCTCCTTGATCGCCGCCTTGGTGACGAGGTCGACCGTGCGAGCATAGTTGGGCCGGCTCGTCCCCGCCATGATACCCGGATTTTCCCGGAACTGGGCCCGAACTTCCTCGACCACGGCACCGGCCGCACGGCCCACGGCGGTCATGCCGAAGGCACCGAAGATGTAAGGCAGCAGCGCGCCGAGCAGCAGGCCGACGATCACATAGGGATTGCCGAGCCCGAAATTGACCTCGAGGTTCGGGAAATAATGGGTGAGATCGGTGGTGTAGGCACCGAACAGCACCAGCGCGGCAAGACCCGCCGAGCCGATCGCATAGCCCTTGGTGACCGCCTTGGTCGTGTTGCCGACCGCGTCGAGCGCATCGGTCTTGACCCGCACGCTGTCATCGAGGCCCGCCATTTCGGCGATGCCGCCGGCATTGTCGGTGACCGGGCCATAAGCGTCGAGCGCGACGACCATGCCAGCCAGCGCCAGCATCGAGGTCGCACCGAAGGCGATGCCGATCAGGCCCGCCAGTTGATAGGCGACGATGATGCCGACGCAGATGACGAGCGTCGGCAGCGCGGTAGCCTCGAGGCTGACCGCAAGGCCCTGGATGACGTTGGTGCCATGGCCGGTTTCGGACGCCTTGGCGATCGAGCGGACCGGGTGATAATTTGTCCCGGTATAATATTCGGTGATCCAGACGAGAAGCCCGGTCACCGCCAGGCCGACAAGGGCCGACCAGAACAGGTTGATCGCGGGGAAGCTGGACCCGGCGACGCCGATCGGGGCGTTCAGATCACCCAGCACCTGCGCCGTCGCCAGATAGATGGCGGGGATCGAGAGGATCGCGGTGGTCCAGAAGCCCTTGTACAGCGCCCCCATGATCGACTGGTTGGACCCCAGCCGGACCATGTAGGTGCCGATGATCGAGGTGACGATGCAGACACCGCCGATCAGCAGCGGCAGCGACATCAGCTTGCCGATCCAGAGCGCATCGCCCGCAACGAGCAGCGCGGTAAGCACCATCGTCGCGCCGACCGTGACGACATAGGTTTCGAACAGATCGGCCGCCATGCCGGCGCAGTCGCCGACATTGTCACCCACATTGTCGGCGATGGTTGCGGGGTTGCGGGGATCGTCCTCGGGGATGCCCGCCTCGACCTTGCCGACCAGATCGGCCCCGACGTCGGCGGCCTTGGTGAAGATGCCGCCGCCGAGACGCGCGAAGATCGAGATGAGCGATGCGCCGAAGGCGAGCGCCACGAGCCCGTCGATGACGATGCGGTCGTTGGAGGCGAGCCCGCCGGGGCCGGTCAGATACCAGTAGAAGACGGCGATCGCGAGGAGAGCGAGACCCGCCACGAGCACGCCGGTGACGGCGCCGGCGCGAAAGGCCACGGTCAGGCCGCTCTGCAGGCTGGTCCGGGCCGCCTCGGCCGTACGCACATTCGCGCGGACAGAGATGTTCATGCCGACATAGCCGGCGACGCCCGAAAGAAGCGCACCGATCACGAAGCCGATCGCGGAAATCTGCCCAAGAAAATAGAGAACCAATGCTGCGACGATGACACCGACGATCGCGATGGTCCTGTACTGGCGGCCAAGATAGGCCTGCGCGCCTTCCTGAATGGCGGCTGCAATATCCTGCATCTTCTCGTTGCCGGCGGAGGCCGCAAGCACCTGCCGGCTCGTGAACAACCCGTAGACTATGGCGAGCAGCCCGCAGCCGATCGCGACTTCATTTATAGGCATCCCAACTCCCTTCGCTCTTCAAAGTGTCGGGGTGGCGCTTTTCTGCCCTTTTTCGTTCCGACACCTGGCTCGCTTTGTATGTCTGCCTTGTCGGCGCATCGCAAGGGGCGCTTTTTCAAAGACAGAACAGCAATCGACTTATAGCAATTGTCGAAACAACAATTGCGCAAAGCACAGGTGCAATATCAACAAGTCTGCTTGGCGATCAGCTTGTCTGATGTTCGAAACCGAGACGCTCGGGCAGCTTCATGATTTCGCCCGCGTCGCGCAGGCTTAGGCCTGAGCCTGCCGTGAAGCGACCGATCTCGACCGCATGTGCCGATACGATCGCACGATGCTGGGGAGGGATTGCGGCGAGCAGCTGATAATCGTCGCCGGCCGTCGCTGCGGCCAAGCGCGCCGCTCGGCCCTCGCCGAAGCTGCGCAGCTCGGGCGACAATGGAATCCGGTCGAGGTCGATCTCGACCGACAGGCCGGACGCGCTCGCGATACGGGCGGCATCGATCAACAACCCGTCGGAAACGTCCGCCATGGCATGGGCCAATGGCGCCAGGACACGCCCCTCGGCCATGCGGGGCATCGGTAGGCGATAGGCCTTTAGCAGGCGGCGGGGCCCATCGATCTCGCCAAGCGCGATCCGCAGGCCAAGTCCGGCATCGCCGATCGGACCCGTGGCGAACAACAGGTCGCCCGCCTGCGCCCCGCGCCGGTCGGGACTGCCGCCCGGAGGCGCCTGCCCTATGGCGGTAAGGCCCAGCACCCGCGCCGAACCCGTCGGTTGGGCAACGGTATCCCCGCCGAGCAGCGGCACGTCGAAATGAGCGAGCGCCCGGCCGAGCCCGTCGACGAAGGCCGCATCCCAATCGCCGCTGCCGGTCAGGCCATAACCCATCAGAACGCCCAAGGGCTCCGCACCCTTCGCGGCCAGATCGGAGAGATTTACGGCGAGCAGCTTCCAGGCGACGTCGCCCGGCGGATCGGTGGGGAGAAAATGGACGCCCTCGACCAGCATGTCATGGGTCAGCACCAGATCGCGACCGAACGGCGCCGGCAGAACGGCAGCGTCGTCGGCCAGACCCCGTGCCGCGGGATGACCGGCGAGCGGGCGAAGCGCGTCGATCAGGCGGCGTTCGTCGGACATGCCCAAGGCTCTTCCTTCCCTCGTCGGCCCGCCGCCCCGAGCCCGCTCCATCAGCGAGCCAGAAGCAGCGCCAGTGCGTCCCATAGCAGCTTCACGCCAACCAGGATCGTAAGGCCATAGACCAGATTGTAGAAGCGGTCCGGGTGGACCCGGCGGACGAGCCACACGCCGGCGAAGGTCGAGACAATCGCGATCGGCATCAATGCCGCCGAGGCGAGCAGGTTGACCGGGGTGAACTGCCCCAGCGCGACATAGGCCGGCACCTTCACCCAGTTGATCAGCGCGAAGAAGATTGCGGTCGTGCCGACGAGGACGTCGCGCTCCAGCCGCTGCGGAAAGACATAGAGCTGATAGGGCGGGCCGCCGGCATGGGCAATCTGGCTGGTCAACCCGGCCGCGACCCCGCAAGCAACGCCGACGCCGTCGGGAAGACGTTGAGTCGGTGCCGGGCGGCCACCGCGCACCGCCCAGAGCTGCTGCGCGCCGAACAGGATCGAGATCAGCCCGAGCGCGAGCAGGATCCAGTCCTCGCGCAGGCGGGCGGCGAACAGATAGCCGAGCAGGACGCCCAGGATCGCGCCGGGAACCATCACGATCATGACGTGCCGGTCCCAGCTGTGGCGGAACGCCCAGACGCCGACCGCGTCCTGCACGATCAGCAGCGGTAGAAGGATCGCCGCCGCCTGAACAGGCGGGGCGACAAGCGCCATCAGGGGGATGGCGAGCGTGCCGACACCGATGAAGCCGCCCTTGCCCAGCCCCATGAGGACCACCGAGGGGATGCCGAGTAGCCAGAAGAGAGGGTCATGGAGGATCGTCGTGTCGACGATCACCCGCGCACGGCCTTGGCGATCCCGTCGAGCACGCCGTTGACGAAGCCCTTTTCCTTCTTGTCGTAGAAGGCATCGGCGACGTCGACATATTCGCTGATCACGGTCGCGGTCGGCACGTCGGGCCGTGCGATGAGCTCATAGGCGCCGACGCGCAATATCTGCCGCATGGGGCGATCAAGCCGCTCGAGCGACCAGCCGCTCGCCAGCTTGTCGGTGATGGCGGCGTCGATCTCCGCGCGACGCGCGTCGACCCCCTTCACCAGATCGTCGAAAAAGGCGATCTCGGCATGGGCATATTGAACATCTTCGATCGTCGCGCCCAGCCGATGCTGGTGGAACTCGTCGATCAGGTTCGCGAGCGGCGTGCCTTCCATTTCCTGCTGATAGAGTGCCTGCGCAGCGGCAAGCCGCGCGGCGCTGCGCGAGCGGGAACGTTCATTCTTCGGGTTGGTCATTTCTTATCCAGTCTCGCGGCAACCGAGGCCGCGTGGGCGGGGAGCCCTTCGGCACGGGCGAGCGCGACGGCGGCCGGGCCGATCGCGGCGATCGCCGACGCATCAAGGGCGATGAAGCTGGTCCGCTTCATGAAGTCGAGCACCGAAAGACCCGAGGCAAAACGTGCCCGGCGGCCGGTGGGCAGGACATGGTTAGGGCCAGCGACATAGTCGCCGACCGCTTCGGGCGCATGGCGGCCGAGAAAGACCGAGCCGGCATGGCGGATACGATCGAACAGCGCCTGAGGATCGGCCACGGCCAGTTCGAGATGCTCGGGCGCGAGCCGGTCGCTCAGCGCCGGTACCTCGTCGAGCGAGCCGACGGTGATGATCGCGCCATTGGCGTCCCAGCTTGTCCGCGCGGTTTCGCCGGTCGCGAGGCCCGGCAGCTGCCGTTCGATGGCCTGCGCGACCGCATCGGCGAAGGCCCCGTCGTCGGTGAACAGGATCGACTGGCTGGTGGGGTCATGTTCGGCCTGGCTCAGCAGGTCGGCGGCGATCCACTCGGGATCATTGTCGCGGTCGGCCACGACCACGATCTCCGAGGGGCCCGCCACCATGTCGATGCCGACCACGCCATAGAGTTGCCGCTTGGCCTCGGCGACCCAGGCATTGCCGGGGCCGACGATCACGTCGACTGGGCGGATGCGATCGGTGCCGTAAGCGAGCGCAGCGATCGCCTGCGCACCACCGATCCGCCAGACCTCGTCGACACCGGCGAGCGCCGCTGCCGCAAGAACGAGCGGATTGACGTCGCCACCGGGCGTCGGGGTCACCATCACCAGCCGGTCGACGCCCGCGACCTTGGCCGGCAGCGCGTTCATCAGAACCGACGAAGGATAGGCCGCCCGCCCGCCCGGGACATAGAGTCCGGCCGCTTCGACGGCAGTCCACCTCGCGCCAAGGCGGACGCCGCTCTCGTCCGTGCGGCTCGAATCGGCGGGGCGCTGTGCGGCATGATAGGTCCGGATGCGCTCGGCAGCGAGTTCGAGCGCTGCGCGCAGGTCCGGGTCGAGGCCGGCCAAAGCCTTTTCGCAGGCCGACGCCGGGATACGCCAGCCGGTGACGTCCAGATCGTGGCGATCGAAGCGCTGCGTATAATCGGCCAGCGCCACATCGCCCCGCGCGCGGACATCGGCCACGATCGCGGCAACGTCGCGCGAGACATCGGCATCGGCTTCGCGGCGCCCTTCGACCAGCGCGGTGAAGGCATCGGCGAAGCCGGAGGCGCGACTGTCGAGCCTAAGCGGCATTGCGGCGCTCCACAGCGGCGCGGAATCCCTCAACCAGCGGGCCGATCTCGGCCGCGCGCGTCTTGAAGGCCGCCCGATTGACGATCAGCCGCGACGAAATGTCGGCGATCTTCTCCACCTCGGCGAGGCCATTGTCCTTGAGCGTCCGACCGGTCGACACGAGGTCGACGATGCGGCTCGACAGGCCCAGCACCGGCGCGATCTCCATCGCGCCATTGAGCTTGACGCATTCGGCCTGGACACCGCGCGCCTCGAAATGGCGGCGGGTGATGTTGGGATATTTGGTGGCGACGCGCACATGGCTCCACTCGCGCGGATCATCGCCCTCGGCCATCGCGACCGGCTCGGCAACCGAGATGCGGCAATGGCCGATGTCGAGATCGACCGGCGCATAAAGCTCGGAATAGTCGAATTCCATCAGCACGTCCGAACCGACGATGCCGAGCTGCGCCGCGCCATGCGCGACGAAGGTCGCGACGTCGAAGGCGCGCACGCGGATCAGGCCGATGTCGGCGCGATTCGTGGCGAAGCGGAGCAGTCGGCTGTCCTCGTCGCCGAAGGCCGGCTCGGGCACGATGCCGATCTGCGCGAACATCGGCAGCACCTCTTTGAGGATGCGGCCCTTCGGCACGGCGATGATGATCTGCGCTGTCATGATGGCGCGCGCCATAGAACAGCGGGGCTCCGCTGACAACGGAGCCCCGGCCTTTTGGGCAGCAGGACCTTCGCGATGATCAGAGCAGGTCGCGCAGGGCGAGCGCGCCCAGTATGGCGAAGATCGTCGCAGCCGCGACGCGCATCGCCTTCAACGGGACGAAGCGGGTGATGCGGTCGCCCAGCAACACGGCCGGCACGTTGGCCAGCATCATGCCGAGCGTCGTTCCGATCGCGACCAGCTCGACCGAATGGTATCGCGCGCCGAGCGCGACGGTGGCGACCTGCGTCTTGTCGCCCATTTCCGCCATGAAGAAGGCGATCAGCGTGGTCAGGAAGACGCCATGCGAGGTCGGGCGAGCCGCCTCTTCCTCTTCATCGATGCGGTCGGGAATCAGCGTCCAGGCTGCCATGCCGATGAAGCCGAGCGCAACCGCGAGCCGGAACCAGGGGCTGTCGAGCAGGCCGGCAACCGCAACTCCGGCCCAGGCCGCGAGTGCGTGGTTGACCAGCGTCGCGGCGAAAATTCCGAGAATGATCTGGACGGGCGCTCGAAAACGGCAGGCCAGAATGATCGCCAGCAACATGGTCTTGTCGCCGATCTCGGCGAAGGCCACGAGTAGGGTTGAGGCAAGAATGACGTCCATGCGGTGTTCCAAGCCGGGCAGACAGACGACGGACGACACCGACACCCCCGCCCGGCAGGCGAGGTCTCGGTGTCATCGGTCTTGCCAAGGTCCTGAAAACCCCGATCGCGCCATGGGGTCCCCCCCAAGCATGTTGACGCGATGCCCGCCCGTGGGCGGCCGGCTACTCCCCGGATGACGACTGCCGGGTAGGCGGTAGCGGTCGGCGGGTCAAGCCCGCCCCCGCTGTCCGGCTTCCGTTCAGGCGTTGCGTGCAGTCTCGAACAGGAACCAGGCGCGCTCCTCAGCCTGATCGGTCCAGTCGTCGAGGATACCGCTCGTCGCATTGTCCTTGGCGTCGTCGACGATATCCTTGGCCTCGCGCAGCTTGGCGACCAGCGCCAGATTGTCGTCACGCAGTTCCTTGAGCATGTCCTGAGCGCTGACGAACTCCTCGTCATTGTCCTTGATCGACTGACGGCGCGCGATGTCGCCGATCGAACGCAGCGTGGTGTTGCCGGTCTTGCGCACGCGCTCGGCAATATCGTCGGTGGTCGCCAGAATCTGAGCCGCCTGGTCGTCGAGCATCAGATGATAGTCGCGGAAATGCGGGCCCGAGACATGCCAGTGGAAGTTCTTGGTCTTGAGATACAGCGCAAAGCTGTCGGCGAGGATGCCGTTGAGCGCGTCGGCGACGCTCATCGCGCTGTTGCTTGCCAGGTCGGTGGGGGTCGCCAGCGCCGGCTTCGGTTTCTTGGCCATGATTAAGTTTTCTCCCGCTTTCTAATCGATTCGCATCTCCAACGAAACGATCCGGAAAAAGGTCCCGCTGTCCTTTGGAGAAAATCTCGTGCGCGATGATCGAGCCAGTCGATCGATCCTGCATGGACAGAATCCTTGACTCCGTGCCCCGACCGCCGGTAAGGGCCGCATCCGATGAGCGGCGGCGGCAACGTCGCCCTATTTTTTTCGTGGATAAGGGTTTCCGGTCATGGCCAAGCCGACCACCGTCAAGATCAAGCTCGTCAGCACCGCTGACACCGGGTTCTACTACGTCACCAAGAAGAACCCGCGCACCCAGACCGAGAAGCTCAGCTTCCGCAAGTACGACCCGGTCGTGCGCAAGCATGTCGACTTCAAGGAAGCCAAGATCAAGTAATCGCTCGCGGACCCCGGTCCGCGGATTGCTTCTGGCCAATCGCCCGCCCTCCGGCGGGCGTTTGCGTTTCGACGCCCGAGCGTCGGCTTTGACGGCGCCCCGGATCGCCTAGACGCCGCGCCGGCCGCCCTCGCCGAGGCTGCCGGCCAGCGCCTCCACCGCCTCGACGAACCGCGCCACGGAAATGGGCTTGGACACATAGGCGTCCGCCCCGGCCTCACGCACGCGACTCTCGTCGCCCTTTCCGGCATAGGCCGTGACCGCCATTACCGGCGTCCTTTCCAGCGCCGGGTCCGCCCGCATCATGCGAATCAGCTCGACCCCGCTGATGTGGGGCAGCTGAATGTCCATGATCACCAGATCGGGCAGTTCCGCCTGCATCGCCGACAGCGCGTCGCGGGCGTCACGGATCGTCGTAACCCGCGCACCATGCGCTTCGAGCAGGTCTCGGAAGAGCCGAAGATTCAGCTCATTATCCTCGACAATCAGGACTTTTTTCGCCACGGCTACCCACCTATCCGACCCGCAGGTCTATGTCATGCCCCCCATGCCCTCAAATCCCGAGAATCTACGTTCCGCCGATCGCAACGATGCGGCTGCGGCGGCTCTGACGGCGCTGGCATGGACTCTCGCCGATGACTCCCGGGCGCGGCGGCTGCTCGATCTGACGGGGCTTACGGCGGAAGGGCTGCGGGCGGGCACGGGCGATGCGGAGGTGCTTGCAGCGGTGCTGGACTTCCTCGCCGCGCACGAACCCGATCTCGTCGCCTGCGCGAAGGAGGCCGGCTTCACGCCGGCGGAATTGATAAGAGCCAGGGACATATTGCAGGCATGAAGCGACCGCTGCTGATCACCGATTGCGACGAGGTGCTCCTTCACATGGTCACGCCCTTCGGCCAGTGGCTCGACGAAGCGCACGACATCCATTTCGCCATGGATCGACCCGACTTCGTCGACGCGCTGACCCATCGCAGCGATTCGCGGCCGGTCCAGACCGAGCATATCTGGCCCCTGCTCGACGCCTTCTTCACCACCGAGATGCACCGCCAGACGCTCGTCCCCCATGCGCAGCATGCCCTGGCGACGATCGCGGAGTTGGCCGATATCGTCGTGCTCACCAATCTCACCGACCAGTTCCACGCCGGTCGCGTGGCTCAGCTCGAAGCTGTCGGGATCCGCCACCGCGTTCAGTGCAACCAGGGCGGCAAGGGGCGCCCGGTCGCGGATCTCGTGGCCGAATATGAGCCCAGCACGACGGTCTTCGTCGACGACCTTGCCCAGCACCACCAGTCGGTCTTCGAACACGCGCCCGCGGTGTGGCGGCTTCACATGATCGCCGAGCCGCAAGTGGCGCGTCACCGGCCGCCGGCGGCTGCGGCGCACGCCAGGATCGACGACTGGTCGGAAGCGCTGCCCTGGATTCTCGCGCGATTCGCGGAAGCCGGACATCCCGCAGGCATGGACGTCGCAGAGGCCGCTTCGAACCGGAAATGACGCAGGGACCGGCCAGCGGCTTGACGCTGTCCGGGGACTACAGGAAAGAGAAGCCATGACCATCGACGCACGCCTTGCCGAACTGGGTATCGTCCTTCCGCAACCCGCCGCACCGGTGGCCGCCTATGTGCCGACGGTTGAGATCAACGGGCTGCTACACATATCGGGGCAGCTCCCATTCCGCGAGGATGGCAGCCTGGTGACCGGCCGGCTGGGAGAGGATGTCGGGGTGGCCGCCGGCATGGAAGCCGCCCGCCGCTGCGGGATCATGCTGATTGCGCAGATCAAGGCGGCGCTGGGTGGCGATCTTTCCCGGGTCGAGCGGATCGTCAAGCTCGGTGCGTTCATTTCGTCGACTGCCACCTTCACCGACCAGCCAAAGGTCGCCAATGGCGCCTCGGAGCTGATGCAGGCGGTGTTCGGCGACGCGGGTCGCCACGCGCGCAGCGCGGTTGGCGTTCCCGTCCTCCCGCTCGGCGCCGCGGTGGAGGTCGATGCCATTGTCGCTGTTCGGCCTCTTTGACCGCTGGCGTTTCCCGGTTCCCGACGCCCGCCGCGTCGGATTCCTGACTCGCACGCCGTTCGCCAACCGGGGGCTGCATGGCAGCCGCCACGTCGAGAATAGCCGCGCGGCGATCGAGGCTGCGGTAAGCATGGGCTATGGCGTAAAGGTGGATGTGCAGTTCAGCCTCGACGGCCACGCTTATGTGATCGCCGACCCCACGGTCGATCGGATGACCGAAGCGAGCGGCCAGGTTCGGCACCTGTCGAGCAAGCATCTAAGCGAGATCCGCCTGCGCGGAACCGACGAGAGCATTCCCCAGCTCAAGGAAATATTGGGACAGGTTGCCGGCAGGGCTCCGGTCCTGGTCGAGCTTCGTGCCGTCGAGGGCCATGTTTCGCAGCTCTGCGTCGCGGTGCGCCACGCGATTGAGGGCTATCGCGGCGAAGCGGCGGTCATGTCGCTCCACCCGGAAGTGCCCCGCTGGTTCGCCTCGCATGGCAGCCGCATCCCGCGCGGCCTGATGATGTCGGAAGACAGCGTTTACGCCAAGGAGGCCGGCACCGAACAGGTGCGCACGATGTGGCGGTCGCGTCCCGAATTCCTTGCGATCAACATCACCGACCTGCCCAACCGCTTCGCGCAGCGGCAACGCAAACGCGGCATTCCGATTCTGGCGTGGATCGTGGCCTCGGCTGAGCAGCAGGCGATCGCGGCGGAGCAGGCCGATCAGATCATCTTCGAGGCGCCCGGATGGTAGAGCCCGTCACCGCCCGCACGGCGGAGGGGGTTGCAAATATCGCCGCGGCCGATTGGGACGCGTGCGCGGGACCGAACAATCCGTTTCTCTCGCACGCCTTCCTGTCCGCGCTCGAAGAGTCGGGCAGCGCATCCGCCCGCGCGGGGTGGCAGCCGCTACCGATCCTGATCGACGGCGAGGACGGCCGGCCGGCCGCGATCCTGCCGGCTTACGCGAAAAGCCACAGCCAGGGCGAATATGTGTTCGACCATGCCTGGGCCGATGCCTGGCAGCGCGCCGGGGGCGACTATTATCCCAAGCTGCAGATCGCAGTGCCGTTCAGTCCCGTACCAGGCCCCCGGCTCCTGCTGCGCGATCCGGCGCTCGCCCCGGCTCTGATCGCCGCCGCCGAAGCGGTGGTCGAGCAAAATGGGCTTTCATCCTGCCATGCGACCTTCGTCGCGCCCGAGCAGGTGCCGCTGTTCGAGGCGGCGGGCTGGCTGATCCGCACCGACCGGCAGTTCCACTGGCGCAATCGCGGCTATGAGAGTTTCGAGGATTTTCTGGGCGCGCTGGCTTCGCGCAAGCGCAAGGCGATCCGGAAGGAGCGCGCAGCGGCGACGGAAGGCCTGGAGATCGTCCACCTCAGCGGCGGCGAGATTGGCGAGGTTCATTGGGACGCCTTCTGGCGCTTCTATCAGGACACCGGCGCGCGCAAATGGGGCCGGCCTTACCTGACACGGCGCTTCTTCACGCTGCTCGGCGAGCACATGGCGGACAAGGTGCTGCTGATGCTGGCGCTGCGCGACGGTGTGCCGATCGCCGGGGCTCTGAACCTGATCGGAGGAGATACGCTCTACGGCCGCTACTGGGGCTGTACGGAAGACGTCCCCTTCCTCCATTTCGAGCTTTGCTATTATCAGGCGATCGACGCCGCCCTGGCGCGCGGCCTGTCGACGGTCGAGGCCGGCGCCCAAGGCGAGCATAAGCTGGCGCGGGGCTATGAACCGGTGCCGACCTACTCCGCCCACTTCATCCCGCATGCCGGCTTTCGCCGGGCGGTCGCCGACTATCTCGAACGCGAGCGCGAGGCCGTTGCGCACGACATCGAGATGCTCGGCAGCTTCGCTCCCTTCAGGAAGAGCGACGCCTGACCAACACGGGTGCAGACGAACCGATCAGGCCGCGAGCCGATTGCCGAAGCCCAGCATCGCGCGTGCCTGACGTTGCGCTTCCTGAATTTCGCGCGCCGTCATTTCCTCGGCGATCTCGTGACGGCATTCGGCCGCACGCGGATTACCGCCCAGTGCGGCGATGTTGAACCATTTGTGCGCGGCGATCAGGTCGAGCGGAAAGCCGTCAGCCCCCGCCGAATAGGCGACGCCGAGCTGGAAGCAGGCGTCGATATCGCCCGCCATAGCGTCGCGCAGCCGCGCTTCCGTCAGAAATTGTTGCGTCTTGAGACTGTGAACCATGTCACGCTCCACCTTTCCGGGAGGTGACGGTGCTTGCTGACCAACCGTCGCCGTCCCAACAAGGTTAACGGCACGGTCGGCGGCTTCTTTAACCCTGTTTCCTTTGGGGCGGTCAGCCTCCGACGGGCAGGTTGTCGATCAGACGCGTGCGCCCCAGCTTGGCCGCCGCGATCAGGCGGGCGGGCCCAGCCATCCGCTCGACCGGTTCCAGCGTCACCGCATCGACCAGCGCGACATAGTCTATCGGATCGAAGCCGGCCTCCCGCAGCCGGGCGACGGCGGCCGCCAGAGCGCCCGCGACATCGTCACCCCGCTCGATCGAGCTCTTGGCCTCGCCCAGCGCGCGCGGCAGCGTGCGGGCTGTGACACGCTCTTCTTCGCTGAGATAGGCGTTGCGCGAGGACAGGGCGAGCCCGTCATCCTCGCGCTGGGTGGGGACGCCGACGATCTCGATGTCCATGTCGAGATCGGCAACGAAGCGGCGGATCACGGCAAGCTGCTGGAAATCCTTCTCGCCGAAGAAGGCGCTGTCCGGCTTCACTTGCTGGAAGAGCTTGGTGACCACCGTCGCCACCCCGGCGAAATGCCCCGGTCGTGCAGCACCATCCCAACGCTCGCTGACCCCGCCGACCGATATACTGGTGGCGAAGCCCTGCGGATACATGGTGGCGACGTCGGGCGCCCAGAGCAAGGCCGCGCCGGCGGCTTCGAGCAGGGCCACGTCTGCCGCCTCGCGGCGCGGATAGGCGTCGAGATCTTCGTTCGGCGCGAACTGGGTCGGGTTGACGAAGATCGAGACCACGACCTGGAAACCGCGTCCGCGGGCGGCATCGACGAGCGCGATATGGCCGGCGTGAAGAGCCCCCATCGTCGGCACCAGTGCGACCGGCGCACCACTTATCCTCAAATTTGCGACCGCCGAGCGGAGATCGGCTATGTTCCGAACGATATGCACCGACTAAAGACCCCTTTAGGTTTGGTCCGTCCCATCGGACCGCGGTGCTTTTCCTGCGCGCGCGACCCTCTGACGGGGCGCTCGGGCCGTGCAGGGCTGGCACCGTCGTTTCAGCTGTGCTGAAACGGCTCCTGTGAACGCTCCTTGGACAAGGCCGCCCGCGGGATCAAGCGCGGTGCGGCGAAGGGAATAGAGTTTGTCGAACGCGCACATCATCACCTTCGCCAACGAAAAGGGCGGATCGGGGAAATCCACCACATCGGTCCATGTCGCCGTAGCGCTGGCCGCCGCCGGCCGCCGCGTGGCCGCGATCGACCTCGATACACGCCAGCGCACCCTCGCCCGCTATCTGGAAAACCGCCAGGCGACCGCAGCCCGTATCGGGCAGGCCCTGCCGACGCCCAGCTTCGAGACCTTCGACAGCGCCAAGGGCCATGTGCTCGACGACCTGATCAACGGTTTCGCCGCCGACCATGACATCGTGGTGATCGACACGCCCGGCCGCGACGACGAATATGCGCGCGCCTCGATCACCCGCGCCGACACGCTGGTCACCCCGATCAACGACAGCTTCGTCGATCTCGACCTGATCGGTCAGGTGGACCCCGAAACCTTCAAGATACGTCGGCCCAGCTTCTATGCCGAGCTCGTCTGGGACGCGCGCAAGATGCGCGGCCGGATCGACGGCGGCACGGTCGACTGGGTGCTGCTGCGCAACCGTCTCCAGCATCTCGAGGCCCGCAACATGCGCCGCGTCGCCGAGGCGATGCAGGAGCTGGCCAAGCGGGTCGGCTTCCGCGTCATCCCGGGCCTGTCCGAACGCGTCATCTATCGCGAACTCTTCCCCAAGGGCCTGACCCTGCTCGACATGAAAGCGATCGGCAGCGAAGCCGGCATAGGTCATGTCGCCGCCCGTCAGGAGCTTCGCGAGATGGTGTCCGGCCTCGCTCTGTCGCAATGGCCGCAGCATCAGGCCGCGGTGGGATGATCCTGCTGCTGCTGGCAGCGGCCGGGTTCGCCTGGTGGCAATGGGGGCGCTCGATGTCCCGCCCGCAGCTCATGGCCGCGCTGTCTGCGCTCGGCGGCGCGATGCTGCTGACGAAGGGCGCCTGGATGGTCGCCCTGCCGATGTTCCTGCCGCTGATCTGGCTGATGATGCAGCCGGCCGCTGCGCCCGCCGGCACGGCACGGCCGCCCTTGCCCCTCATGGACGGTGACGAAGCCCGCCGCGTCCTCGGCCTTCCCCTGACCGCCGATGCCGAGGCGATCCGCGCCGCCCACCGGCGGCTGGTAGCCCGCGTCCATCCCGATCAGGGCGGATCGGCAGAACTCACCGGGCGCGTCAACGCGGCGCGCGATGTATTGCTGGCGGAACTGCAAAGGCGCTAACCCTGTTCTGTGGCGGGACACTCGTCCCGCTCCTCGTACCTCAACGGAGGCTTGATTGACCCACCGCTTCGACCCGACCAGCCTGCGCGAATATGACATTCGCGGGATCGTGGGTAAGACCCTGGGGCCCGCCGACGCCTATGCGATCGGGCGCGGCTTCGCGACCCATGTCCGGCGCGCCGGCGGGACCCGCGTCGCGGTCGGCTGGGACGGTCGCGTCTCGTCCGAAACGCTGCGCGACGAGCTGGTCCGCGGGCTTACCGAGAGCGGGGTCGACGTCGTCCGCACCGGCCTCGGCCCCACGCCGATGCTCTATTTCGCCGAGGCGACGCTGGAGGTCGACGGCGGCATCCAGATTACCGGCAGCCACAACCCGGCCGACTATAACGGCTTCAAGATGGTGCTCGCGCACAAGCCCTTCTTCGCGGAATCTATCCAGTCGATCGGCCGCATGGCCGAAGAAGGCGATTGGGAAGAAGGCTCGGGCAGCGTTAGCGACGCCGATGTCGAGGATCTCTATGTCGACCGGCTCGTCCAGGATTTCTCCGGCTCGGCCTTCCGCATCGGCTGGGACAATGGCAATGGCGCGGGCGGCCGAATCCTCGAGAAGCTGGTCAAGCGCCTGCCCGGCGAACATCATGTCCTCTATGCCGAGATCGACGGCCGTTTCCCGCATCACCACCCCGATCCGACCGAGGAGAAGAACCTCGCCGACCTAAAGGCGCTGGTGGCGGAGAAGCAGCTCGACTTCGGCATCGCCTTCGACGGCGACGCCGACCGCATCGGCGCGATCGACGGCGAAGGCCGCGTCGTGTGGGGCGACCAGATCCTGTCGATCCTCGCCGAGCCGGTGCTGAAGGCAGTTCCCGGCGGCACTATCATCGCCGACGTCAAGGCGAGCCAGGCGCTGTTCGACCGCGTTGCCGAACTGGGCGGCACGCCCTGCATGTGGAAAACCGGCCACAGCCTGATCAAGGTCAAGATGGCCGAGACCGACAGCCCGCTGGCGGGCGAGATGTCGGGACATATCTTCTTCCGCCATCGCTGGTACGGTTTCGACGATGCGCTCTATTCGGCAGTGCGGCTGATCGAATCGATCAGCCAGCTCGGTGGATCGCTGACCGCGCTCAAGAGCCGCATGCCCACTCTCGTCAACACGCCGGAAATGCGGTTCCAGGTCGACGAGAGCCGTAAATTTGCGGTGGTCGAGGAAGTGCTCGATCGGCTCGAGGCGGCCGGCGCCGACGTCAACCGCACCGATGGCGCCCGCGTCAACACGCCAGACGGCTGGTGGCTGCTGCGCGCGTCCAACACGCAGGACGTGCTCGTCGCCCGCGCCGAAGCGAAGGACCAGCTGGCGCTCGACCGCCTCCTCGCCGAGATCGATGCCCAGCTCGCCGCCTCCGGCCTGGAGCGCGGCCCGCAAGCGGAGCATTGAGCAACGGCACCGCTGTATCTTCCGTCATCCCCGCGAAGGCGGAGATCCATAGCCCCCGAACCGCAAGAGTCGCGCGCCTTGGAGAATATGGATTCCCGCCTTCGCGGGAATGACGGTCTGGGGCTACGCGGTGGCTAACCTCCCCGCGCCGCTCGCCGACTGGTTCGCCGCCAAGGGCTGGGCGCCGCGTCGACACCAGCTGGAGATGCTGGCAACAGCGCGCGCCGGCCGCAGCGCGCTGCTCGTCGCGCCCACCGGGTCGGGCAAAACCATGGCGGGTTTCCTTCCATCGCTCGTCGACCTGGTTGAGAGCCCGCGCGAGGGGCTGCACACGCTCTATGTCTCGCCCCTCAAGGCACTCGCTGTCGACGTTCGCCGGAACCTGCTGACGCCGATCGAGGAAATGGACCTCGATATCGCGGTCGAAACGCGTACCGGCGACACCCCATCCGATCGCAAGGCGCGGCAGCGGGTTCGTCCACCCCAGATTCTCCTGACCACGCCCGAATCGCTGAGCCTGCTGCTGTCCTATCCCGACAGCGCGGCGCTCTTCGCCGGGCTGCGCACAATCATCATCGACGAGGTCCACGCCTTCGCCACCGGCAAGCGCGGCGACCTGCTGGCGCTGTCGATGGCACGGCTGGGAACGCTCGCCCCCGAACTGCGCCGCGTCGCGCTGTCGGCGACGGTCGCCGACCCCGACGCCTATCGCGGCTGGCTGTCGGGCGACGGAGACTATGAGTCGGTGGAGCTGGTCCACGGCGACAGCGGCGCCCCGCCCCGGATCGACATCGTCATCCCGCAGGGGCGCATCCCCTGGGCCGGCCACTCGGGCCGCTATGCCGCCGAACAGGTGATGGCCGAGATCGAGACGCATCGGACCACGATCGTCTTCTGCAACACGCGCAGCCTTGCCGAGCTGATCTTCCAGGACCTTTGGAAGGTCAACGCGATGAGCCTGCCGATCGGCATTCACCATGGATCGCTGTCGAAGGAAGCCCGCCGCAAGGTCGAGGAAGCGATGGCGTCCGGCCGCCTGCGCGCGCTGGTCGCGACAGCGAGCCTCGATCTGGGCGTCGACTGGGGCGATGTCGACCTCGTCATACAGATGGGCGCGCCCAAGGGTGCCTCGCGCCTTCTCCAGCGGATCGGCCGCGCCAACCACCGTCTCGACGAACCGAGCGAGGCCGTGCTCGTGCCCGGCAACCGCTTCGAATATCTCGAGGGCCGCGCCGCGCTCGACGCGATCGAGGCGGGCGAACTCGACAATGAGCCTTTCCGCCCCGGGAGCATCGACGTCCTCGCCCAGCACGTCATGGCCGTCGCCTGCGCCGGCCCCTTCCGTGCCGAGGATCTGCTGGCAGAGGTCAACCGCGCCGCGCCCTATGCGACTTTGACCGCCGAACAGTTCGAGCGCGTCCTTAACTACATCGCCAATGGCGGCTATGCGCTGAAAGCCTATGAGAAATTTCGCCGGCTTACGCGGACGGCGGACGGAAGCTGGCGACTCAGCCATCCCAACTACGCCACCCAGCATCGCCTCAACGCTGGGATCATCGTCGAGGCGCCGATGCTCGACGTACGCTTCAAGAACGGACGCAGCCTGGGCAAGGTCGAGGAGGGCTTCGGCACGAGCCTCGCGCCGGGCGATTGTTTTTTCTTCATGGGTCTGGCGCTCGAAGTCCTCAAGATCGACCTGACCGATCTGGTCGTGCGCGCCACCTCGAAGCCTGCGCGGATCCCGACCTATGGCGGCGCGCGGATGCCGATCTCCACCCATCTCGCCGACCGGGTACGCCATTTCCTGCACGAGCCGGCCGAATGGTCGCGCTTCCCGGCCGACGTCCGCGAATGGCTGGAGATGCAGGCGCGCCGTTCGCGGCTGCCGGCGCCCGACGAACTGCTGGTCGAGACCTTCCCGCGCGAAAAGCGGCATTACATGGTTCTCTACAGCTTCGAGGGCTGGAACGCGCACCAGTCGCTGGGCATGTTGCTGACCAGGCGGATGGAGAGCCAGGGGCTCGTCCCGATGGGCTTCGTCGCCAGCGACTATGCGCTCGCCTGCTGGTCGGTCGAGCCGGTGGAGGACCCCGCCAGCCTGTTCTCGGCAGAGATATTGGAAGAGGAGTTCGTCGAGTGGGTCGAGGGATCGGCCCTGCTCAAGCGCGCCTTCCGCGAGGTGGCGGTGATCGGTGGTCTGGTCGAACGACAGCACCCCGGCAAGAAGAAGTCGGGGCGGCAGGTGACCTTCTCGACCGACCTGATCTACGATGTGTTACGCCGCTACGAGCCCGACCATCTTCTGCTCGACGCTGCCTGGGCGGATGCCCGTGCCAAGATGACCGATGTCGGCCGGCTGAGCGGGCTGATCGAGCGAGCGGCCGAACGGATCGTGCACATACCGCTCGAGCGGGTCTCCCCCCTCGCCGTACCCGTTCTGGTCCTGATCGGCCGGGAAACGGTGGCGCAGGGTGTCGCCGACGATGTGCTGCTGATCGAGGCCGAGGCGCTCGCGGCCGAGGCAATGCGAGAAGGCTGAGAAGGGTCAGCTCAACGCGCACAACCGACCGCTGCCGCATCGATCGCGCTCGCGACGCCCTTCAGCAGATAGCCGTCCGAACGGTCCCGCCCTTCTTTCGACACCCAAGCGACACGCATCGAGGTGGCGCTGCGCATCGTGGCGATGATTGCCGCGTCCGCGCGCGGATCGGGCGCCCAGGCATCGACCGATGCCGCGACCAGCGGAAAGCTGCGCTCGCCGAAGATCAGCCGGATGGGGCTGTTGGGCGCACGCGGTTCGCGCAGGCGGAAGTGAACCTGCCCGCTGATCCGCTGTTTCGGCCAGACCGCGACCGATGCGAAGCTGCGCCATTTACCCGATCCGCGCCGCTCGGGGGTGGCGATCGCGTAGCATCGGGCGGGGTTCACGTCCCGAAATGCCCCCCAACCGCCGAAAATTCCGAGCGACGTGCGCCCCGCCGGAGCGGCCGCGATCAGGGTCGGTATGATCACAAGTGCACAGAAACGGGCCTTCAACCTGTCAATCCCCAATCTTGTCCTAGTGGCAAAAATGCAACATTTTCTGCTGTTTATCTGGCGTTCATGCAACTCCGGCCGGCTTGGTGCACTAGGCATCCACGTCGCCAGTACCCCTGAGGCGACGCGTTAAGAAATGGAGTTATACTATGCGTAGCATCGTTGTCGCCGCCCTCGTCGCGGCCAGCGCAGCAGCCCCCGCCCTCGCCCAGGATCGTGCGCCGTTCACCGGCCCGCGCGTCGAGGGTCTCGTCGGCTGGGACCGCGTCCAGAACAACGGGCATGACGACGGCGTGGCCTACGGCCTCGGCGCCGGCTATGATTTCCAGACCGGCATGGGCCTGGTCGGCATCGAGGGCGAAGTCGCCGATTCGAGCGTGAAGCAGTGCGCCGGTGCGGCCACCGCGGCCGATCCGCGCCTCTGCGCCAAGGCCGGCCGTGACCTCTACATCGGCGGTCGCGTCGGCACCGTCGTCGGCGGCCGTACCCTGCTGTACGCGAAGGCCGGCTACACCAACACCCGCGCCAAGCTGACCGGCGACGACGGCACCGGCCAGGTGACCCTCGCCAAGCAGGACCTCGACGGCGTGCGCGTCGGCGCGGGCGTCGAATATGCGGTCGGCCCCAACAGCTTCGTCAAGACCGAGTATCGCTATTCGAACTATGAGCAGGGCTTCTCGCGTCATCAGGTGATGGGCGGCTTCGGCTTCCGCTTCTGATCGCAGTGAAGATGGAGCTATCGATCCGACGCCGTCGGGTCGATAGCTCCCGGTCCGAAAGGGGAGGGCTCGGCAGCGGGACGCCGGGCCCTTTCCTTTTGTGCCGCAACCACGGTTCCACCGGCCTGACCGGCCCACGCCCAAAAAGCCGCTTTTGTCCCCAGCTTTCGACGCTTTGGGCTGGCGGGTGCGCAAAGCCGCGCTATAACCGGCTTCCATTTAACATCGGGGATCCCGGGGCAGTCCATGAAGGTAACGATCGAACGCGCGACTCTTCTCAAGAGCCTGGGTCACGTCCAGTCGGTCGTCGAGCGCCGCAACACCATTCCGATCTTGTCGAACGTGCTGATCGAGGCCACCGCCGAGGGCAATTTGCGCCTGATGGCGACTGACCTCGACCTGCAGATCGTCGAGGTGATCGACGCTGCGGTCGACCAGCCCGGCGCCACCACTGTGTCGGCGCACACGCTGTTCGACATCGCCCGCAAGCTGCCGGAAGGGTCGCAGGTCCAGCTGAGTGCCGCCGAGGGCAAGATGCAGGTCGTTGCCGGCCGCGCCCGCTTCAATCTGCAGACGCTGCCCAAGGACGACTTCCCGATGATCGCGGAAGGCGAGCTGCCGACCCGCTTCGAACTGCCGGCGGAAACGCTCAAGCAGCTGATCGACAAGACGCGCTTCGCCATTTCGACGGAAGAGACCCGCTATTATCTCAACGGCATCTTCTTCCACGTCCAGGACGATGTGCTGAAGGCGGCGGCGACCGACGGTCACCGTCTCGCCCGCGTGACGATTGCCCGTCCCGAAGGCGCTGAAGGCATGCCCGATATTATCGTGCCGCGCAAATGTGTGGCCGAGCTGCGCAAGCTGCTCGACGAGGCCGAGGAGGCCGTCAGCATTTCGCTTTCGCCGACCAAGATTCGCTTCGGTCTCGGCAGCGCGATCCTCACCTCCAAACTGATCGACGGAACCTTTCCCGACTATAACCGCGTCATTCCAACCGCGAACGACAAGCTGCTCAAGCTCGACCCGAAGAGCTTCATGCAGGGCGTCGACCGCGTCGCGACCATCGCTTCGGAAAAGACCCGCGCGGTCAAGATGGCGCTCGACCGTGACAAGGTGACGCTGTCGGTAACGAGCCCGGAAAACGGCACCGCTGCCGAGGACGTCCCTGGCGAATATACCTCGCCCGGCTTCGAGATCGGCTTCAACGCCCGCTATCTGATGGACATATTGGGTCAGATCGACGGCGACATGGTCGAGGTTCACCTCGCCGATGCCTCCGCGCCGACGCTGATCCGCGAAAATGACAAGTCGCCGGCGCTCTATGTGCTGATGCCGATGCGGGTGTGATCGCACCCGCCGGGGGCTGAGGGGGAGGGCGCGACGCGATGCCGGTCACGGCCAACCCCGATCTCCAGGCGATCATCGATCGCATAACGGCCGACATGCAAGGCCGCGAGGATCGCGGCAAGGTGGCGGACTATATTCCGGGCCTCGCGCGCGTCGATCCGCGCCATTTCGGCATCGCCATAGCCACCCATGACGGGCGGATCCTCTCGGCCGGCGACGCGACCACAGCCTTTTCGATCCAGTCGGTGTCGAAGGTCTTCGCGCTGACCATCGCACTCGGCAAGGTGGGCGATGCGCTGTGGAAGCGGGTCGGCCGCGAACCTTCCGGCAATGCGTTCAACTCGATCGTCCAGCTGGAAGCCGAACATGGCATTCCGCGCAATCCGTTCATCAACGCCGGCGCCATCGTCGTCTCGGACGTGATCCTGTCGGGCCATCGCCCGCGCGAGGCGATCGGGGAGATCTTGCGTTTCGTTCGCGATCTGGCGGGCGACGACGATATCGCTATCGACGAGGATGTAGCGCGCGGCGAGGCCGAGACCGGCTATCGCAACGCCGCCCTCGCCCACTATATGCGCAGCTTCGGCAATATCCAGCATCCCGTCGAACAAGTGCTCGGCGTCTATTTCCACCAATGCGCACTGGCGATGAGCTGCGTCCAGCTGGCGAAGGCAGGCCGCTTCCTGATGCTGGAGGGCCAGCATCCCGAAAGCGGTTTCAACGTTGTTTCCCCCACGCGGGCCCGACGGATCAACGCCCTGATGATGATGTGCGGCCATTATGACGGATCGGGCGAGTTCGCCTTCCGCGTCGGCATTCCGGGCAAATCGGGGGTCGGCGGCGGTATCCTCTGCGTCGTGCCCGGCATCGCTTCGATCGCCGTCTGGTCTCCCGGCCTGAACGAACGGGGCAATTCGACGCTCGGATCGCTGGCACTCGAGAAGCTGGCAGCGGCGACCGGCTGGTCGATCTTCAACGAGCGCGATCCTGGCTGACGGCGGGCGTTCCCGCTGTCAGCGCGTATAGGGAACGAAGCTGCCCAGACCACAGGCGCCATAGGTCACAGGCGCATTCTGCTCGGCGATCATCACCAGGTCATTGGCGCAGAGCTGGCTGCTCTGGGTGCGTGTCACGATCACCCGGTTGGGCCGGAGCAGCGCGCAATGGCCACGATCGGGCTGGTTGACGTACCAGAGCCGGCTCGACACCTTGTAGATGATCGCGCTTTCGTCGACGATCCGGGTCGAGCGCAGCGCCCGGATCGGCACGCAGCTCAGCGGTTCGCCGGCTATGCGTCCGGCCAGTTCGCCCTTCGCCTTGTCCGAAAGCGGCGCCGGTGCGTCCTCGGCCGCCATCAGGAGCGGCAGTGCGAGCAGCAACAGCAGATGTCTTGCCCGGCCCATCGCGACTCTCCTCGACGCCTCTTATAGCCGGATCAGCCCCGGAACACATCCTTGGCCGCACGCCGCGCCGCAAGTTCAGCGACGTCGGCCGCACGCATGAAAGGGTTTGTCGCTCGTTCGAGCGCGATCGTCGTCGGAACCGTCGCCTCACCCGCCGCACGGAGCTGCTCGACCTCGGCCATGCGGTCGCGCAGCGCGACATTGTCTGGTTCGGCGACCAGCGCATAGCGGCCATTGGACTGGGTATATTCATGCGCGCAATAGACACGCGTCTCGCCCGGCAGCGCGGCGAGCCGGCGCATATTGGCAAACATCTGTTCGGGCGTTCCCTCGAACAGCCGGCCGCAGCCCATCGCGAACAGGGTGTCGCCGACGAAGGCGGCTTCCGCCTCGGGCAGATAGAAGGCGATATGGCCGGCGGTGTGCGCCGGCACCTCGAAGACCTCTGCCTTCAGTGCGCCGATCGCGACATGGTCGCCTTCGGCCAGCAGCACGTCGAGCCCCGGAATAGAGTCGGCCTCGGTCGCCGGACCGCTGATCCGGGCGCCGGTAGCGGCCTTGATCGCCGCATTGCCGCCGACATGGTCGCCATGCCAGTGGGTGTTCCAGATCTGGCCGATCGTCCAGCCCCGCTTGCTCGCCTCGGCCAGCACCGGTTCTGCGACCGACGGGTCGACCACGACCGTCTCGCCGCTCGCGTCGTCGTGCAGCAGCCAGACATAATTGTCGTCGAGCACCGCGATGCGCACGACCTCCAGCGCCATTACCAGCTTCCGCTGTTCGGCATCGACACCCAAGGCTCCGCCGGTTCGAGGCGACCATCCTGCAGCAGCTCGATCGAGATGCCGTCGGGAGTGCGGACGAACGCCATATGGCCGTCGCGCGGGGGGCGGTTGATCGTATAGCCGGCGTCCATGATGCGCTGGCAGGTCTCGTAGATATTGTCGACGCGATAGGCGAGGTGGCCGAAATTGCGGCCCCCTTCATAGCCTGTCTCGCCCCAATTATGGGTGAGCTCGACCTGCGCATCCTCGTCGCCGGGGGCAGCCAGGAAGATCAGCGTGTAACGCCCGGCCTCATTGTCGAAGCGCTTGATCTCGCGCAGGCCGACCAGTTCGAGAAAGCGGATCGTCTCCTCAGGGTCGGAGACGCGGATCATGGTGTGGAGATATTTCATCGCGCCAATGTAGGGCGGCGGCGGCCGGGTGCAACCGGCAGAAGGGCCATCCCTGCTCAGGGTTGCGGTTCGGCCCCCTCGCCACGAAGGGCAAGCGCGGCGGCCTTGCCCGCATTGCTGTCGGGCGCAGTCGTGGCGGCGCGAGTCCAGGCCGCGCGGGCATCGTCCATTTGGCCGGATGCGGCGGCGATGTTGCCCGCCTCATAGGCGACCGAGGGATCGTTCGGCGCCAGCTTCGTCGCCTCGCGGATCGCGGTGAAGGCCAGCGGCAGATCCTTCGCCTTGCGCGCGAGATTGGCGCGCAGCAGCCAGCCGAGTGGATCGCGCGGGACCAGCTTGGTCGCCTGTTCGAGGTCGACCCGCGCACCCGCGATATCGTTGGCCGCGACATTGGCACGGGCGCGGTCGAGGTGGACCTCGCCCTTCATCTCGTCGGACAGGCCGGGGATCAGCAACGCGCGGTCGAAGGAACCCTTGGCGCGCACCGGCTCGTCGGCGGCAAGCGCGGCATTGCCCGCCTGCATCCACAGCACGACGGTCATCTGGTTGTCGTCGAGCAACGCGTCCTTGGCGGCGGCCTCGAAACTGTCGGTGGCCTCGCGCCACTGACCGAGATTGCTTTGCGCGATGCCCAGGCACTGCCGTGCGGCCATGCCGCCGCCAGCCGCCTGCCAGGCCTTGGCTTCCTCGATCGCCTTTTCGGGCGCCGTCCCTGCCAGCGCACCGCATTTTGCGCCGCGGGCCTTGTGATCCTCCTGCGAAATGGTCGGCCGGGCTGGCACCGCCAGCTTCGGCGGGACGGGCGACGGCGCAGCAGCCGCGGCGGCGAGGGCAACGAACAGAGGGACCATCAAGGCTCCATGAGCGGGGCGACCGTCCCGATCAGGAGATCGATGTCCGACGGGCGCGAAAGGCGATGATCGCCCTCCTTGACCAGAATCGTCTGCACGTCGCCTGAACGAAGCGCCCGCGACAGGCGCAGCGCGATCGACACGGGGACGGTCTCGTCGAGCTGGCCATGCAGCAGCCGAACCGGGCCGTCGAGCGGGATCTCGCTGTCCAGCAACAGATTGGCCTGACCCGACTCCCAGAAACCAAGGGTCGTCACATAGGGCTCGTCGGAATACTCGCTCGGCTCGGCAATCCGGCCATCGCGGCGAAGCAGTTCGACGACATCCGCGCTGAACCCCCATTCGGTAAAGTCGGGCGCTGCGGCGATACCGACAAGCCCCGCCACGCGGTCGCCGAGCGCCAGCGCGACGAGCAGCGCCAGCCAGCCGCCCATCGATGAGCCGACGAGGACGACCGGCCCCGCGGAGGCGAAGGCATCGATCATCTCGAGCGCGTCGTCGCGCCAGTCGGCGAGGGTGTAATCCTCGAACGCGCCTTCGCTCGCTCCGCAGCCCGAATAATCGAAGCGCAGCATCGCCCTGCCCTCGCGCCCTGCCCAGGCGTCGAGCGCGGTCGCCTTGTCGCCTTCCATGTCGGAGCGGTAGCCGGGCAGGAAGACGATCGTCGGTCCGCGCCCGGGGCGGAAGCGATAGGCGAGTGCAGGCTTGTCGGGACGGGTGAGGAAGGCTGTCATGCGCGGGGCTTACCGCGATTCGATGTCAGAAGCGAAGATCGATGTCGCCTAGCGGCTTCGTTCCGACGCAGATCGAGCGCAGCGCGGCCCATTGCGAAGGCGACAAGGCCGGGCGAAAGGACACCCTCCCGGAAGCAGCGGCGGCCTCGAAGCGGCGACGGCGCTCATCGGATGGCGGATGGCTTGCCAGATAGAGGAGGGGGCCGCCCATTCCTGCTTCTTCCTTGCTCATCCGCCGGAAGAAGGCGGCCGTTGCGGCGGGGCTGATCCCGGCTTGTAGCAACTGCTTCATCGAGAATTCGTCCGCTTCGCTTTCTGCCGCGCGGCTGTAGCGTGCATCGAGCAGGGCCTGGCCATATTCGGCCGCCGTACCGCCCGATCCGATCAGCAGGCCGAGCCCGAAGCGGCGGAGCAGCGCCACCATCACATGGCGATGCTCGACATGGCCGATCTCGTGCGCCAGCACGCCGGCGACCTCGTCGGGCGACCGCGCCTCGTCGATCAGGCCGCGAAAGATCAGGATCCGCCCGCCCGGCAAGGCCACCGCGTTGACGATGGGGATGTTCACTACACCAAGCCTTATCGGGCGGCCCGAGGGCGACAGACGACGCGCAAGACCGTCAAGCGCCTTCTGCCCGCCCGGGGCGCGGCAGGCTTGCTCACCGAAATCGCCGCTGATCGCATCGCCCAATCTCTGTTCCCAGGCATAGGGGATGGCGCGCGCGACCAGATCGAGGCCCTTGACCGCCCCGACCACGACGACGGCCGACAGGACGAGGGCAATGCCAGCTGCCCACCACAGGCCCAGCCGGTCGATCACGCCGCCATAGCGGGCCGCGGCGGGAAGCTGCCACAATATCGGCCCCGGCGGCTCAACATCGAAACCGAGCCGCCAGCCGGGAACCGCCTTGCGCGCGAAGATTAGCCGGTCGGGATCGATCCGCTCGAGGTCCGCAAGCGAGACCGGATCATGGCCTTCGATCGCCAGCGCGCCGCTGTCGACCGTCACCCGGACGTCGTGGCGAACCGCAGTGTCGCCATCGTGAAGCCAGGCGGGGGCGGACTCGCTCAGAAGGCCCCCACGTCGAACGCGTCGAGCAGACCCTCGCCCTGGCGCGGCTCTTCCGTGGTCGACTGAATCAGTGTGGCGAGTTCCACCTCTCCATAAGCCTCGAGATGGTGGATGAAGAAGGACCAGTGCCGATAGCTAAGAAACACGAACCCCAAACCAAACGTACCGACGAGCAGCAGGAGATCGCCCAGCACCAGCTTGGCGACGTCATAGGAGCGTGCCGTAAAACCGAAGTCGATGCGATTGAGCGACAGGCCACCGATGGCGAGCCGGAGGAAGAGCGCATAATAGGTCGTGACCAGCGCAAACGCGATCAGCATGAAGCCGAGCAGAATGACGAAGACCGCAAGCGGTGCAGCGGCAGCTGCCAAGGTGAAGATCAGAGCGATCGTCACGGCGCCGATCGCGTAGCAGATGAGCAGGCGCTTCACGAGCGCACCATGTTCGGCGCCCGCATCGAAGCGATGGGGGCCGAAGCTCATGCAGTTCCAGCGTTGATTGAACAGGTCGATCATCGACCACGGCAGCATCAGGCCGAAGACGAGACCGCCGACGAGCGATTTCCACAGATAGGACCAGCCATAAGCGACGCCCTTTTCGTCGCTGCCGCCCCGGATTCCATGCCACCGGGTCCGACTCAGGCGATAGCGCAAAGCGCGGAAGCGGCCGAGACCCGCCACATACAGAAAACCGAAGGTGAAAGCGAAGCCGAAGATCTGGGCAAGACCGAGATGACCCCGCGTAATCAGGGCCTGGGCGGCGAACTGAATGAGAATCAACGGAATGCCGAAGATCAGCACGGCCAGTAGGAAGCCGATGAACAGCTCCTTGCCTGTACCGGTCCATTCGAGCGGATCGCCGATGAAGGCGGTACGGCTCCAGAGATAACGCCGCTCGCGCGCCTTCGCCCAGAAACGATAGATGCCGAGCGTCGCGAGCATCAGAAGCAGATTGGTGAAAGCGATCGGGGCGAACTCGCGCCATGTTCCCTCGAACCGAAAAGCACTGTCGGCGCGCGCGTTTTCCATCCTGGTCGTCCCCCCTCTTCCCCGATCAAAAAGGGACCGCGAACGAGGCTTCGCGTCAAGCGCAGATAGGTCCGTTCCGGCGGATTCCGTGAGCTGCTTGCTGCGAATCGCGGCGCTTGCCCCTGCCCCCCTTGTCCGGGCATAAGCCGCGCTCCGCAAACTCGAAGGAATCTCCCTTTCCCATGTCCGATCTTCTCACCATCACGCTTCCCGACGGCTCGGTGCGCGAAGTGAAGACGGGCACTACTCCCGCCCAGATCGCCGCCGCGATCGGGCCGGGCCTCGCCAAGGCGGCGCTTGCCGCGCGCGTCGATGGCGAGCTGCGCGACCTCGATCGCCCGCTCGACCGGGATTCCGCCCTCGCCCTCGTTACCGCGCGCGACGAGAAGGACGCGCTCGAACTGGCGCGGCACGATTATGCGCATATCCTGGCCGAAGCGGTGCAGTCGCTGTTCCCCGGCACGCAGATCACCTTCGGCCCGGCGACCGATGACGGTTTCTATTACGACTTCGCGCCGGCGCCCGATCGCGGCCCCTTCACCGACGAGGATCTGCCCGCGATCGAGGCCGAGATGCGCCGCATCATCGCCGCCGACAAGCCGCTCCGCCGCGAGGAATGGAGCCGCGAACAGCTGATCTCGCGCTGGAAGCAGCAGGGCGAGAGCTTCAAGGCAGAATGGGCCGCCGAACTGCCCGGCGACGAGGCGCTCACGGTCTACTGGTCGGGCGACGACTGGCTCGACATGTGCCGGGGTCCCCATCTGCCGAGCACCGGCAAGCTCGACCCCCAGGCGTTCAAGCTGACGCGCGTGTCGGGCGCCTATTGGCGCGGCGACCAGAAGAACGCGATGCTGAGCCGCATCTACGGCACCGGCTGGCTCAATAAGAAGCAGCTCGACGCGCATCTGACCCGGCTCGAGGAAGCAGCCAAGCGCGACCATCGCCGTATCGGGCAGGACATGGACCTGTTCCACCTCCAGTCCGAGGCGCAGGGCTCGGTCTTCTGGCATCCCAAGGGCTTTCGCCTGTGGCGCGAGCTGGAGGCCTATATGCGCCGCCGGCTCGACGCGTCGGGCTATGTCGAGGTCAAGACGCCGCAGCTGATGGACGCGCGCCAGTGGGAGCAGTCGGGCCACTGGGGCAAATATCGCGAGAACATGTTCGTCGTGCCCGACGAGATCCCCGGCACCGAGGAAGACGGTCCCGTCTTGTCGGGCGAGGGCGACCTGATGGCGCTCAAGCCGATGAACTGCCCGGCGCACGTCCTGATCTTCCGCCAGGGTATCAAGAGCTATCGCGACCTGCCGATCCGCATGGCCGAATTCGGCTGCTGCCATCGCAACGAGCCCCACGGCGCGCTGCACGGTATCATGCGCGTCCGCCAGTTCACCCAGGACGACGCGCATATCTTCGTCCGCGAGGACCAGCTGATCCCCGAGATCAAGGCTTTCTGCGATCTGCTCGACACCGTCTATCGCGATCTCGGCTTCGACAGCTATGCGATCAAGCTGGCGCTGCGCCCGGAGAAGCGCTTCGGCAGCGACGAAATGTGGGACAAGGCCGAGCAGACGCTGCGCGACGCCGTCGCCGCCTCGGGCCGCGCCACCGCGGAGTTCGGCTGGGAAGAGCTGGAGGGCGAAGGCGCCTTCTATGCGCCGAAGCTCGAATTCCACCTGACCGACGCGATCGGGCGGACCTGGCAGGTCGGCACGATCCAGGCCGACACGGTGCTGCCCGAGCGGCTCGACGCCTCCTATGTCGGCGAGGATGGCGAGCGTCATCGCCCGGTCATGCTCCACCGCGCGATCCTCGGCACCTTCGAGCGCTTCATCGGCATCCTGATCGAGCATCATGCCGGCCGCTTCCCGATGTGGCTCTCGCCGGTGCAGGCGGTGGTCGCGACGATCGTGTCCGACGCCGACGGCTATGCGCGCGAGGTCGAAGCGAAGCTGGTGGCGGCCGGCCTGCGCGTCGAGAGCGACCTGCGCAACGAGAAGATCAATTATAAGGTCCGCGAGCACTCGCTCGCCAAGGTCCCGGCGCTGCTGGTGGTCGGCAAGCGCGAGGCCGAGGAAGGCACCGTGGCGATCCGGCGGCTGGGCGAGCAGGCGCAGAGCGTGATGACCCTCGACGAGGCGATCGCCATGCTGAAGGCCGAGGCGACTCCGCCCGACCTGCGGGCCTGATGGATCGGGCAGGCTCCCCCCGCATGCTCGCCACGCGGCGGGACATGATGGCGGGGGGCCTCGCCCTGGCAATGCTGGGCGGAGCGGCTGGTGCCGCGTCGCCGTCCGATGGGGAAGGACGGACCATGTACGGACTGATCGGCCGGATGTTCGCAAAGCCGGGGACGCGCGATGCACTGATCGCAATTCTGACCGAGGGGTCGAGCGCCATGCCGGGCTGCCGATCCTACATCGTCGCCCGCGACGCCAAGGATCCCGATGCGATCTTCGTCACCGAAGTCTGGGCCAGCCGGGAGGAGCATGCAGCCTCGCTGAAACTGCCTTCGGTCCAGTCGGCGATCGCACGCGGCCGGCCGCTGATCGCCCGCTTCGACACCTATTTCGAAACCGAACCGGTCGGCGGTGTCGGCCTCGTCTGACGCACGCGCGACACAGGTGCGGGGAAAGCGCAACAGTGGCACGCGCCCATCTTCCAAATCCCGGCGTTTAGGCCTATATCGCTCCCGAAGAACGACGACAGGAGATTGAACTATACGTCCCCCGATGATGCGCCGCCCCTTGGGGCAGCCGCCGATGCCGCTCAACGGCCCGCGCTACAATGAATTCATCCAGGTCCCCAAGGTTCGGGTGATCGATGAAGAGGGCGAGAATCTGGGCGTGATGTATACACGCGAGGCGATCGAGCAGGCGCAGGAAGCCGGGCTCGACCTGGTCGAGGTGTCCCCGAACGCGGACCCGCCCGTGTGCAAGTTCCTCGATGTCGGCAAGTTCAAATATGAGGCTCAGAAAAAGGCCAATCTTGCTCGGAAGTCGCAAAAGACGCAGGAGATCAAAGAGATCAAGATGCGTCCGAACATCGACGACCACGACTACGACACCAAGATGAAGAAGATTCACGAGTTCATCGGCGAAGGCGACAAGGTGAAGGTCACCCTGCGCTTCCGCGGTCGTGAGCTCGCCCATGGCCAGCTGGGCATGCAGGTGCTTCAGCGCGTGCAGGCAGACATGGCGGAAACCGCCAAGGTCGAGCAGTTCCCGCGCATGGAAGGCCGCCAGATGCTGATGGTGATCGCGCCGAAATAAGGGAAAGGCCGGGCGCTTCTCGACGGGCCGCCCGGCCGCCCCTTCCTGCGCGACGACGCTTGAGAATGAGCGATCAGAAAACCGGCCGGTGGCGCGCGATGGCGCGCCGGGACCTGGGTTCGGTCGTGCGAATCGCCGATCACGTCCATGTCGATTATCCCGAGCGACCGGAGATCATCGCCGAAAAGGTCGCGCTCTACCCCGATGGGTGCCTGCTTCTCGACAGTCCTGACGGCGCGATTGGCTATGTCCTGGCGCATCCCTGGCACCGCAGCACTCCGCCAAAGCTCGATCATCCGCTCGGCGCCATTCCGGACGATGCCGGCACCTATTATCTCCACGACCTCGCTTTGCTGCCCGAAGCGCGCGGCACCGGCGCCGGCAGGGCTGCTGTCGGACTCATTGTCGCCCAAGCGCGGCGTGCCGGGTTCGCCGACATCAGCCTCATCGCGGTGGGCAACTCGGTGCCCTTCTGGAGCGCGCAAGGCTTTCGACCCGCCACCGACGGTCCCGACCGGCCTTATGGCACGGCTTCGCTGTTCATGCGGCGCCTGCTCGACTGAAGCGCATGCAGCCGGTCAGGCGGCTTTGCGGCTGACTCCACCGGCGGCCGCGTCGACGACCAGCCGCTCGAGTGTCTTGAGCCGCGCGGCGCTGGTGATCTTGTCCCCGGTCAGATCCGCCACGTAGAAGACGTCGACCGCGCGCTCGCCATAGGTCGCGATATGCGCCGAATGGATCATCACCTTTGCCTGGAACAGCGCATGGGCCAGCGCGTGGAGCAGCGCAGGACGGTCGCGGGCGTTGACCTCGATCACCGTATAGCGGTTCGAAGCGCGGTTATCGATCAGCGCGGCGGGCTCGATCGAGAAGGCATCGGCGCGCAGGCGCGCAAGCGGCTTGGCGGCGAGGCGATCCGCCATCCGCGTACGGTTGGCGAGCGCATCCTCGATCGCGATGCTCAGCCGCGTCATCCGGTCGTCGCCCTCGAAAGGCTGCCCGAACGGATCCTGCACCAGCAGATTGTCGATCGCCATGCCATCGCGGGTCGTGTGGATGCGCGCATCGATAACGCTTGCGCCGGCCAGGTGGATCGCGCCGGCGATGCGATAGAAGAGGCCGGGATGGTCGCCGGCATAGATGCTCACCAGCGTCGCACCGCGATCGGGATCGGGCGACGAGACGATCGAGAGCGGCTTGCCCTCCCCATCCGCAGTCTCGATCAGCCGGGCATTGCCCTCCAATATGTCGACGCTTTCGGCGACCCAATAGGCTTCGGGAAAGCGCGCGACATAGGCCGCGAAGCGCCCATCGTCCCACCCCAGCCGCTCCTGCAGCTGCGCATGCTTGGCCGCGATGCGCTCGCGCCGGCCGGTTTGCTTATGACCGAGGCGGAGGACCTCCTCCGCCGCCTCGTAGAGATCGCCGAGCAGCTGGCGCTTCCAGCTGTTCCACACGCCCGGCCCCACAGCGCGGATGTCGACAATCGTCAGGCAGAAGAGCAGACGCAGACGTTCGGGGCTTTGCACCTTTTCGGCAAAGTCGAGGATCGTCTTGAAGTCCGACAGGTCGCGTTTGAAGGCGGTGTCGGACATGGCGAGATGGTGGCGCACCAGCCAGGCGACGGTTTCGGTTTCCGCCGGGCTCAGGCCGAAGCGGGGGCAGAGCTTCTCGGCGACCTCCGCCCCAAGTACGCTGTGATCGCCGCCGCGCCCCTTGGCGATGTCGTGAAGCAGCACAGCTGCATACAGCACCCGCCGCTGGACGATGCCCGGCAGGATCTTGGAAGCGAGCGGATGATCTTCCGCCAGCTCACCCTTCTCGATCCGGCTGAGCAGGCCGATGGCGCGAATCGAATGCTCGTCGACCGTATAGTGATGGTACATGTCGAACTGCATCTGCGCGACGACGCGGCCGAAGTCCGGCACGAAGCGGCCGAACACGCCGGCCTCGTTCATCCAGCGCAGTACTATCTCCGGCGTGTGATGCGATGCGAGCACGTCCATGAAATAGGCGTTGGCGCGCGGGTCGCGCCGCACCGCATTGTCGATCAGCTTGGCATCGCGCCCGGCCGCACGCATTGCGAGCGGATGAATCTCGAGCCCGTGACGATCGGCGATCGCGAACATCTGGACGAGGCGCACTGGCTCCTGGACGAAGAAATCGTCCGACGGAATCGCAAGTCGGCCGCGATCGAGCACGAAACCATCGAGCTTGGAAGGACGCCGGCGGAGCGACGGAAAGCCGAAGCGCCGCCCGCGCGACGCGAAGGTTTCGTCGATATGCGCCAGGAAGATGGCGGTCAGGTCCCCGACCCGCTTCGCCATCAGGAAATAATGCTGCATGAAGCGTTCGACCGCCGACTTGCCCGGCCGTTCGGCATAGCGCATCCGCCGCGCGATTTCGGGCTGAACGTCGAAGGTCAGCCGATCCTCGGCCCGCCCGGCGACGATGTGCAGATGGCAGCGCACCGCCCACAGGAAATTCTCCGCCTTCTGGAACTGGCGCAGTTCGGCGCGGGTGAGCAATCCTTTTTCGACCAGCTCGGGGACCGACTGGACGAGGTAGACATATTTGCCGATCCAGAAGAGCGTGTGGAGGTCGCGCAGGCCGCCCTTGCCTTCTTTCAGATTGGGCTCGACGACATAGCGGCTGTCTCCCATCCGCTTGTGCCGGTCGTCGCGCTCCTGCAGCTTTTCTGCAACGAAGGTCCGCGCCGTGCCCGTCACGACATCGCGGCGGAACAACGCAGCGGCCTCGTCGTACAGCGCCAGATCGCCCCACACGAAGCGGCCCTCCAGCAAGGCGGTCCTGATCGTCAGGTCGCTCTTCGCCATACGGATCATGTCGTCGAGCGAGCGGCTCGAATGGCCGACCTTCAGGCCCAGGTCCCACATCGAATAGAGCATCGACTCGATGACCTGCTCCGACCAGCTCGTCTGCTTCCACGGCGTAAGAAAAGCGATGTCGACGTCGGAGTGCAGCGCCATCTCCCCCCGGCCATAGCCGCCGACGGCGATCAGCGTCAGGCGTTCCGCCGCCGACCGGTTGCTGATCGGGTACAGCCGCTCGACGGTGAAATCGTAGATAAGGCGAAGGATCTGGTCGGTCAGAAAGGCATAGGCCGAGGCCGTCTCGGACCCACGGGTGGGGGTTGCGGCAAGGCGGCGCGCGATTTCCGCGCGGCCAAGATCGAGCGCTGCCTTCAGGACGACGGTGCCCGCATTGCGCAGCGCGGTCGCGTCGGTCGATCCGGGAAGGAGCGCCGAGAGGCTATCGGCCACGGCGCGGCGATCGATGATCGCGCGGCGCTGGGGCAGGATATCGAACTTGGTGGCCATGCCAGCCACATAGGGGCGAATGGTTAAAAGAGCTAGGCGACCGCAGGGCCAAGCCCGGTCGTCAGCATTCCTCGCCACCGACGCGATGGCCGTTTCGGTCACGGCGATGGGCGGCCGCGGGCAGTGCCGGCCCCGCCGCCTCGCCAGACAGTATCTTCAGCAGCGAGCGCGCGATACGCACCTCGGCAAAGTCGTCCCCTGCCCCGGAGCGCACGATGGCAGCCTCGGCGGTATAGCCGCTCTGCTCGAGATGCCGAGCCGCGGCTTCCCGCGCGTTGTCGAGACCGGGTTCTGGGCTCATCGCTTCTTGGGCGGCAGCACGGCGGGACCGTCGGCGCCATAGGGATACCAGGGGCGGCTCAACTGCCCTTCGCCGGCCTTGAAGAAAAACTGGCTGCACACGAGCCAGCCTTTGAGCGGACGCAGCGGCAGGACGCAGGTCGCGACGAGAAAGGGGCCGGTCAGCAGCAACTGCGTGAGCAGCGAGGCATTGCCGAAAATCTCGAGCATCAGCGCGAAGATGACCGCGGGAATGCATCCGAAGCAGATGACGAAGAAGGCCGGGCCATCGGCGGGGTCGGCGAAACCATAGTCGAGACCGCAATGGGGACAGGCGTGCCGCAGGCGAAGGAAGCCGTCGAAAAGCGCACCCTCGCCACAGCGTGGGCAGCGCCCCCTTATGCCGGTCCTGACAGGGTCCAGCGGCGGCCATTCGCCATCGGGGGTGGTGCGGAGGGTGTCGGGCATACTGTGCTCCTGCTTGCTTGCCCGAGATAGGAAATATTGTATGGAGCATTCAACCATACATAAAGGACGGTCCGGCCCATGCAAAGCTGGCTCGACGCCATAGCCGGGCACGGCGGCCCGAAATATCTCGCCATCGCCGACGCCATCGACCATGCGGTGCGGACCGGCGCGCTGCGTCCGGGCGAGCGGCTCCCGCCCCAACGTGCGCTGGCGGTCGATCTCGGCGTCGATCTGACCACCGTCACCCGGGCCTATGGGCTCGCCCGCGACGCCGGCCTGATCGAGGGCTCCGGCCGGCTCGGGAGCTTCGTGCGCAATGCCGCAGGCCTGCCCCCCGCCGATCTGACGGGCGACTCGGGCATGATCATGCCCCCCCAGCCGGGCTTCGCGCGCCTGAGCGACGCCATGCGCGACGGGTTGACCCGCCTCCTGCATGCCGGGGGCCAGTCGCCCCTGCTGCAATATCAGCCGAGCGGCGGCGCCGTGCGTGATCGCCAAGAGGCGGCACGCGCCTTTTCGGGGCGCGGCTTGGCGACACGGGAAGACCAGACCGTCATCACTGCGGGCGGCCAACATGCGCTGCACGCAATCATCGGCACATTATTCCAGCCGGGGGACATAGTGTGTGCGGGGCGATCCACCTATCCCGGCCTTATCGCCCTGGCCCGCCGCTTCGCGCTGAAACTCGTCGCAATTCCAGGGGACGCCGACGGACTCGATCCCGATGCCGTCCAGTCCGCCGCGCTGGCCGGAGCGAAGGCGGTCTATGTCGTACCCACCAATGACAATCCGACCACGGCGACGCTGGATATCGAACGTCGCCTGTGGCTGGCCGCGATCGCGCGGAGGCACGGCCTGATCCTGATCGAGGACGATGCCTATGGCCAGCTTCCCGAGAAGCCGCTGCCGCCGCTCGCGGCCTTCGCGCCCGAGATCAGCTGGCACATCGCAAGTCTGTCCAAGATCGTCTCCCCGGTGCTGCGCGTGGCCCATGTCCGGGCGCCGTCGGCGGATGCGGCGCGGCTGCTCGCCGACGATCTCCACGAAACGAGCGTGATGGCGCCGCCCCTGAATGCCGCGCTCGCGACCTATTGGCTGCGCGAGGGCATATTTTCCGAGCTCATCGCGGGCGTCCGCGCCGAAGGCGTCGCGCGGCAACGCCGGATCGCGTCGCTGCTGGCAGGACTGGACCATGCCAGCCACCCCGAAGGCTATCATCTCTGGCTGCGGCTGCCCGCCGACGCCCCTGCCCCGGCGGACCTGGCCGCGCGGCTGGGGCCCCTCGGCCTGTCAATCGTCGCGGGCGAGCGCTTTGCAGTCGATCCCGAAGCACCGGAACGGGCGATCCGCATCTCCATCGGCGGGGCCATCGGCCATGAACGGCTCACCCGCGCGTTCGAGGGGCTTCGCGCGCTGCTGCGCGCCTAGCGTCCGATAGAGGGGCTCATCGTCCTCCGCTCACCTGTCCGGTGGATTGGCACCGATGCGGGCCAAGGCGCTATCGATCCGTTCCAGCGCAAAGTGCCGGTCTGCATCGCTCATCCCCTCGGCCGCAGCGATCGAATCCCGCGCCTGATTGAGCGCCAGCCGTGAATCGTCAAGCATCCGGCGACGCGCGCCCTCCGGGTCCGCAAGCGCCGTACGCCTGGCGTTGGCCATAGCGATTTGAGCTTCAGCCCGCGCCCTCATCGCGCTTATGCGGGCAGTCTGCGCCTCGGCCATGACCCGGCGCATCGTCTCGCCAGGTGCCGGCCTGGACGGGGCTTCGGGAGGACTGGGCGGGCTCGGTATAGCCGGGATCGCAGGCGGTGGGACCGGCGGTAGCGGGGTCGCCCCGACTTCAGGGATGGGGGGTATCGGGGGTATCGGCGCGATGTGAGGGGCTGTCGGCGCTCGGGCAGTGACGACGGCACTACCGGCGACCAGGACAAAAAGGGCACCGGCCGCTGGAACGATGATCGTCCGGGCTGTTCTCGACATGGGTAAAGCTCCTCTGCTGCCGCCCGACCATGGGGAAGCTCGCTTTGAGGACAACCAGCCTTCGATAAACATGCGGTATCACCGGACAAACGTCAGGCGCCTGGTGAATCAGGTCCTATCCGAGCGGCAGGGCAACCAGACCGGCACGGCAGCGATCATCCCCCATCGCGGGCCAGCGCCTTGAGCCGGTAGAGCAGGTCGAGCGCCTCGCGCGGGCTCAGCGCATCGACGTCGATCGTCTCGATCTCCTGCCGCAGCGGATCGCTCTTCTCCTCGACCGCCTGGGCTGCGGCTGCGAACAGCGGCAGGTCGTCCAGGCCGGCGGCCAGGCCGCCCGTCTTGGCACGCCCCGCCTCGAGCTTCTTGAGCACCTCGCGGGCGCGACCGAGCACGGCAGGCGCAAGCCCCGCCAGCTTGGCAACGGCAATGCCGTAGCTGCGATCCGCCGGTCCCTCGGCCACTTCGTGGAGCAGCACCAGCTCGCCCTTCCACTCGCGCGCACGAACGTGATGGAGCGACAGCGCATCCAGCCGCTCGGCGAGGCGGGTGAGCTCATGATAATGGGTCGCGAACAGGCAGCGGCAGCGGTTGATGTCGTGCACTGCCTCGACCACCGCCCAGGCGATGGCGAGCCCGTCATAGGTCGAGGTACCGCGCCCGACTTCGTCCAGGATAACGAAGCTGCGCTCGGTCGCCTGCGCCAGGATCGCGGCGGTTTCGACCATCTCGACCATGAAGGTCGAGCGACCCCGCGCCAGATTGTCCGAGGCGCCGACCCGGCTGAACAGCCGATCGACGATGCCGAGTCGCGCGCTGGCGGCCGGCACCGGGCTGCCGGCCTGGGCGAGGATCGCGATCGCGGCATTCTGGCGCAGGAAGGTCGACTTGCCGCCCATGTTCGGGCCTGTGACGAGCCACAACCGTTCCTGATCGGACAGGCAGCAGTCGTTGGCGACGAACCGCCCGCCCTCGGCACGAACCGCCGCCTCGACGACGGGGTGGCGACCTCCGCGCACGTCGAAACAGGCGTGCGGCTCGAAATGCGGCCGGGTCCAGCCGCCTTCGACGGCGCGATCGGCGAGCGCCGCAGCCACGTCGAGCCGCGCGAGCGCATCGGCCGTCGCGGCGATTTCGGCTGTCCGCGCCAGCGCAGTGCCGATCAGCTCTTCCAGATGCGCGGCCTCGGCGGACAGTGCATGTTCGCCCGACTGGCCGACCTTCATCGCCTGTTCGTGCAGGTCGGGTGCGTTGAATCGCACCACCCCCGCCAGCGTCTGACGATGGGTGAAGCCCGAATCCGCCGCCATCAGCGGATCGGCATGTTTCGCCTGCACTTCGATATGATAGCCGAGCACACCGTTGTGGCGGATCTTGAGCGACGCGATGCCGGTTTCCGCCCGATAGCGCGCCTCGAGCGCGGCAATCGCCTTGCGCCCCTCTCCGCCCTGCCCGCGCAGCGCGTCGAGCGCAGGATCATAACCCTCGGCAATATAGCCGCCCTGCGCCGCATCGATCGGAGGACTGGCGACCAGCGCGCGGCGCAGCAGCTGGACCAGCGCCTCATGGCCCGACAGCCTGGGCAGGAGCGTCTCCAGCAAATGCGGCATCGGCACCATGCCCGCCAGCAGGTCGTGGAGCATATGCGCCTGTTCGAGGCCATCGCGCAGCTGCCCCAGGTCGCGCGGTCCGCCCCGGCGCGCGACGAGGCGCCCCAAGGCGCGACCGATATCGGGCAAGGCCCGCAACGCCGACCGCAGCCGATCGCGCAGCAGCCCGTCGCCCTCGAACAGAGCGACCAGGTCGAGCCGCGCCTCGATCGCGCCGATATCGGTCAGCGGCGCCGAAAGATCGGTGCCGAGCAGGCGCGCGCCGGCACCGGTAACGGTGCGGTCGACCGCATCGAGCAGGCTGCCTTTGCGCTGCCCCGACTGGCTGACAGTGATTTCCAGGCTCTCGCGCGTCGCTGCGTCGATCATCATATGATCGGCGACGACGCGGCGGCGCGGCGGCTGAAGGAAAGGCAGGCTCCCCTGCCCCGCACGCTCGAGATAGGCGATCAGCGCACCGGCCGCCGCCAGCTCCGCCCGTTCGAACGCCCCGAAGGCATCGAGCGTCGCCACTCCCAGCAAGGTCTTGAGCCGCTCCTCGCCGCGCAGGCTGTCGAAATGTTCGCGCGGCCAGCGTACCGCCTCGGCGACCGGTTCATTCAGATCCTCGGGTACGACGATCTCGGCCGCGCCCAGCCGCGCCAGTTCGGCATCGAGCCCGGCGGCCGGAAGTCCGGCGATCTCGAACCGGCCGGTCGAGATGTCGGCGGCCGCCACGCCCAACCGGCGCTCGCTGCCTTGGCCGACCGCCGCAACCGCCACCAGCCAGTTGGCGGTCCGCGCATCGAGCAGGGCTTCCTCGGTCAGCGTTCCCGCCGTCACGACCCGTACGATCGCACGTTCGACCAGCGCCTTCGAACCGGCCCGCTTGCGTGCCTCCGCGGGGCTCTCGGTCTGTTCGGCAATGGCGACGCGGTGACCCGCCTTGATCAGCCGGGCCAGATAGGCCTCGGCGGCGTGGACCGGCACCCCGCACATCGGAATCGGCTGCCCCTGATGCTCGCCCCGCGCGGTCAGCGCGATGTCGAGGCAGGCCGATGCGGCGCGGGCATCGTCGAAGAACAGCTCGAAGAAATCGCCCATGCGGTAGAAGAGCAAGCAGTCCTCGGCCGCCGCCTTCAGAGCAAGATATTGCGCCATCATCGGCGTCGGAGCGGGAGCCTGACTGTCGCTGCGGTTTTTTGGGTTTTGCGCCATGCACGGGCTGATAGCGGCTTGTCGATTTCCCGACCATGCCCCACAAGCAGCGCGGGCAAAACATCTGGCGCCGAGGGGGCCGCACATGACCAGCAGCAAGGTTCAGTTTTCCGATCGCGAGGCGCTTTTCTTCCATTCGACCGGGCGCCCCGGCAAGATCGAGATCATCGCCTCGAAGCCGATGGCGACGCAGCGCGACCTGAGCCTCGCTTATTCCCCCGGTGTCGCCGTTCCGGTGAAGGCGATCGCCGCCGATCCCGCGACCGCCTATGACTATACCGCCAAGGGCAACCTCGTCGCGGTCATCTCCAACGGCACCGCGATCCTCGGCCTGGGCAATCTCGGCGCGCTGGCGTCGAAGCCGGTGATGGAAGGCAAGGCGGTGCTGTTCAAGCGCTTCGCCGACGTCGATTCGATCGATCTCGAGCTCGACACCGAGGATCCCGAAGCCTTCATCAACGCCGTCGCGCTCCTCGAACCGTCCTTCGGCGGCATCAACCTCGAAGACATCAAGGCGCCCGAGTGCTTCATCATCGAACAGGCGCTCAAGGAGCGCATGAACATCCCGGTGATGCATGACGACCAGCACGGCACCGCGATCATCGCCGCCGCCGGCCTGATCAACGCAGCCTATCTGACCGGTCGCGATCTCAAGGACATGACCGTGGTCGTCAACGGCGCTGGCGCGGCCGCGATCGCTTGTACCGAGCTGATCAAGGATGTCGGTGTGGCGCCCGACAAGGTGTTGCTGTGCGATTCGAAGGGCGTGGTGTACCAGGGCCGCCAGGAAGGCATGAACCAGTGGAAGTCGGCCCATGCCGCCCCGACGTCCAAGCGCACGCTGGCCGAGGCGGTCGAGGGTGCCGACGTGTTCCTGGGCCTGTCGGTCAAGGGCGCGCTGACCCCCGAGATGGTCAAGACGATGGCCCCGCACCCGATCATCTTCGCGATGGCCAATCCCGATCCCGAAATCCTGCCGCCCGACGCCAAGGCCGCCCGCGAGGACGCCATCGTCGCAACCGGGCGGTCGGACTATCCGAACCAGGTCAACAACGTCCTCGGCTTCCCCTTCATCTTCCGCGGTGCGCTCGACGTGCGCGCGAGCGGGATCAACCAGGAGATGAAGATCGCCGCCGCCCGTGCGCTGGCCGAGCTGGCCCGCGAGCAGGTGCCCGAAGAGGTCGCCGCCGCCTATGGCGGAGCCGCGCCCCGCTTCGGCCGCGATTACATCATCCCCGCCCCCTTCGACCCGCGCCTGATGGAAGTTGTCCCCGTCGCGGTCGCGCAGGCGGCGATGGATACCGGTATCGCCCGGGCACCGATCCTCGACATGGCTGCCTATCGCGACAGCCTGAAGGCGCGCCTGAATCCCACCACCTCGGTGCTGACTCTGGCGTCGGACATCGCCCGCGCCCATCCGAAGCGCGTCGTCTTCGCGGAGGCGGAGGAAGAGGTGATGCTGCGCGCCGCGATCCAGTTCCGCACGCTCGGCTATGGCACGCCGGTGCTGGTCGGCCGCGACGACGTGCCCGACAAGCTGCGCGCGCTCGGCGTCGAGGATCCCGACAGCTTCGAACTGCACAACAGCCGCCATTCGCCGCTGGTCGAGAAGATGGTGGACTATCTGTACGATCGGCTGAAGCGCCGCGGGGCGCTGCGTCGCGAGGTGCAGGCGCTGGTCAACCAGGATCGCAACATCTTCGGCGCGCTGCTCGTCGCGCTGGGCGAGGCCGATGCCATGGTAACGGGAACCACCCGCACCTACAGCCAGACCTTCCGCCAGATCCGCCGCGTGCTCGACCCGGTCGACGGCAAGAAGCCGCTCGGCATCCACCTGTTCGTGGGCCAGAACCACACTGCCTTCATCGCAGATACGACCGTCACCGAACGGCCTTCGGCGACCGAACTGGCCGACATCGCCGAGGCAACCGCCGCAGTTGCGCGCCGCATGGGCCATGAGCCGCGCGTCGCTTTCCTCAGCTATTCGACCTTCGGCAATCCGTCGGGCAACTGGCTTGAGACGATCCGCGGCGCGGTCAGCGAACTCGACGCACGCGGCGTGAGCTTCGAATATGAAGGCGAGATGGCACCGGACGCGGCGCTCAACCCGTCGATCATGAAGCTCTATCCGTTCAACCGCTTGTCAGCGCCGGCCAACGTCCTCGTAATGCCCGGCCTGCAGTCGGCCAATATCTCGGCCAAGCTGCTTCGCGAACTCGGGCGCGGCTCGGTGATCGGGCCGATGCTGGTGGGCATGGAAAAACCGGTGCAGATCGCGACCATGTCGTCCAACGCGTCCGAGATCATGACGCTCGCGCTGCTCGCCGCATCGGGCATCGCCCACTGACGAGCCTCTTCCCTCCCGCGCTTTCGGTGCGGGAGGGTTCTTATTGCGGCTTCTGCGCCATCGCCGCCTTCATCGACAGGACAAGCGAGCCGACGCTCTGGGGCTGAACCGGAAGACGGAAATAGGCCGAGGGGAAGGCCGCCTTGCTGGCGACGTTCAGGCGAAAGCGTCCCCCCACGTCGATCGGGGTGCCCAGCGAGAAGATCGTCCGCGTCTCGGCGATCAATTCCTTCGCCATCGCTCCGATCAGCGGCGCGGACGGCACCACCGCCGCATTCATGAAGCCTTCCAGCGCCGCACCGACCGGCTTCAGATCCTCGTCCGGACTGATCAGAAAGTCGCTGGGCTTGTCGGGCCGGACATGGTCGAGCCCCTTGATGTGATAGACGCGCCCGTCACGTCCGCCCGCACTCCCGGCTTCTCCCGGCTCGACCGTCAGCGGCGCCTTGGGCATGGCGTCGGTCAACAGTTCGAACAGGCCGTTGAAGACCGGCGGCAGAACCTGGTCCATCGCCGCCGCAACATCCTTGAGCCGCGCGACGGTGGTCGTACCGCCTTCCTTGTCGACGATGTAGAACTGGCCGCCGACGAGCAGGCCATAATCCTCGCTGCCGACTTCCCCGATCCGCGCGTCGCCATTGTCGTGGACGTCGATCTGAAGCTGCTTGCCCTTGGCGATATCGACATAGATCGCGCGAAGGCCCGCCTGCGCGGCGGACCCCACACCCGACAGCACCAGCAATGCCCCCAGCAGGAGCGCGCGACGGACGGAGACAACGGCGTTCATAGCGGTTGCTTAGCCCATTTCGACCGCAGGTCGAGAGGGCCTCTCGCAATCCCCGCGGATCAATGCCGGGTCCCCCGCTTCCCCTTGCGCAGAAAAATCGCCAACAGGGGCGCATGACCGTCGCCCGCCTGATGCTGACCGACTTCCGCTCCTATGCGTCGGCGACGATATCGGCGGCACCGGGTTTCGTCGTGCTCACGGGTGAGAATGGGGCAGGCAAGACCAACATATTGGAAGCGGTGTCGATGCTCGGCCCGGGCCGCGGACTGCGCGGGGCAGCTCTGTCGGAAATGGCCCGGAGCAACGGCCCGGGCGGGTTCGCGGTCGCCGCCGAACTCACCGACGGCGTTCGCCTCGGCACGGGGACGACGGCGGCCGCTCCCGATCGCCGTCAGGTGCGGATCAACGGTGCCGCCGCCTCCGCCATGGCACTGGGCGAATGGACCGCGCTGCTGTGGCTGACCCCGGCGATGGACCGCCTGTTCGCCGAAGGCGCCGAAGCGCGTCGCCGTTTTCTCGATCGGCTGGTCCTGGCGATCGAGCCGGGCCATGCCCACCATGTCAGTCGCTACGAGGCGGCCATGCGCGCGCGCAACAAGCTGCTCGCGGCGGACGGACCGCCCGATGCCGCCTGGCTCGACGCGCTCGAACTGCAGATGGGCCAGCATGGCGGCGTCATCGCCGAGGCACGCGCACGCACGGTCGTTGCACTGGGCTTCCGCATCGCTGCCGAACCCGACGCGCCTTTCGCGCGGGCTGCGCTGGCGCTCGAAGGCTGGCTGCCGGGCAGCCGCCCACTCGCCGAAGAACTGCGGCTGGGGCGCCCACGCGATCAGGCCGCCGGACGGACGCTGGCAGGGCCGCATCGTCAGGATCTTTCAGTCAGTCATGCCGCCAAGCAGCAACCGGCTGCGCGGGCATCAACCGGAGAGCAGAAGGCGTTGCTGCTGGGGATCGTGCTGGCACATGCCGATCTTGTCGCGGAGCGGCGCGGGCAACGGCCGCTGCTGCTGATGGACGAAGTCGCGGCCCATCTCGATCCGATCCGTCGATCCGCCCTGTTCGAACGGCTCGGGCAGAGCGGCGGGCAAATCTGGTTGACCGGCACAGAACGCACGCTGTTCAACGGAATCGCCGATGCCACCTGGCTCGCCGTCGACAATGGCGCCGTTCGCGAAGGATGACGCGGGACGGCTGGCCTGGAGCGAAAGGCGCTGTATAGGTCGGCGCTCCAGGGGTGGAGAGAAAGTCGACGCACAGATGAAATTGGGGGATATTTCGGGGCTCTTCATCAATCTGGACAGATCGGAAGACCGGCGTGCCCGTATGGAGCAGGCGCTGGCCACCCACGGTCTCGACCAGGTCGGGCGATTTTCAGCCAGAGTGGGCGACGACCGTAAGCGGGGCATCAGCCGCAACGAGCTGGGATGTTTCCTGTCGCATCAGGCGATCGTCGAATCCATCGGCGACGACCGCCATTTCCTGATCATGGAAGACGATATCCAGTTTCCGGCCGCCTTCTCCGATTATGTCGGCCCGGCGCTGTCGACCTGCGAGGAGGAAGACTGGGACATATTGTTCCTGACACAGATGATAGCGTTCACCAATGTGGGGGCCGTCTACACGCTACTTCGCCAGCGGCGACAGGTGGGTGACATAAGGTCTCCGGCCTTCACCAACTTCGCAACGCACGACTGCAAAAACCTCTACGCCTCCTGCGCAGCCGCCTACGTCGTACGAGCAGGCGCAGCCGGCAAGGTCGCGGACCTTCTCACCAAGATGGCCAATGCCGGCTATCCCTGCCCGCTGGACATCGCCTTCATGCGAGCGATCAACGCGGACATGCTCAAGGCGCGTTACGTTTTTCCTTATCTGGTAGGACTGCAGTCCGGTCTCCGCAGCACGCTGGACGACCGGCGCGACGAGGGCAATCACCAGCTGTTCGTCGACATCGCCAATCTTTTCGCGGCTGGCGGCGATATCGACAGCCTGCGGCTCGACGCATTCGATGCGCTCCACAATCGCCCGTTCGACGCCGAGACCTTCGTCGCCAGCCAGATCCTCTATCGCCGCATGCTGCGCTGAACCTAGCCCGCCACGCTGGAATGTCGTGCCAGACGACAAGTCGGGGCGGGGCGTCGCACCGCAGGGCGGAAAGCGGACAATGGCTGAACCGAGAGGCTGAGCGAACGTCGATTCGCCCTCTTTCTTTTGGCTTTTGTGACGGCCGGGGCTATAGGCTCGGCATGACGAACGAAACCGAGAACAGCCCCAACACCAACAGCTATGGCGCCGATTCGATCAAGGTCCTCAAGGGCCTCGACGCAGTGCGCAAACGCCCCGGCATGTATATCGGCGACACCGACGACGGCTCGGGCCTGCATCACATGGTGTTCGAGGTATCGGACAACGCGATCGACGAGGCGCTGGCGGGCCATTGCGACCGGATCATCATCACGCTGAACCCGGACGGGTCGGTTTCGGTCGAGGACAATGGACGTGGCATTCCGACCGGCATCCATGCCGAGGAAGGCGTCTCGGCGGCCGAGGTCATCATGACCCAGCTCCACGCCGGCGGTAAGTTCGACAACACCAACGACGCCAACGCCTACAAGGTGTCCGGCGGTCTGCACGGCGTCGGCGTGTCGGTGGTCAACGCCCTGTCCGACATTCTCGACCTGACGATCTGGCGCGACGGCGAAGAGCATTACATGCAGTTCCGCCGCGGCGACGCAGTCGCGCCGCTCAAGGTGGTCGGGCCGGCGAACGGCAAGAAGGGCACCAAGGTCACCTTCCTGCCCTCGGCCGACACCTTCAAGATCACCGAATTCGACTTCGACAAGCTCGAACATCGCTATCGCGAACTCGCCTTCCTCAACTCGGGCGTCCGCCTATTTCTGGTCGACGAGCGCCATGCCGAGCGGCGCGAGGTCGAGCTTTACTACGAAGGCGGCATCGCGGCCTTCGTGAAGTATCTCGACCGCACCAAGGTCGCGCTGATGCCAGAGCCGGTCGCGATCATGGGTCAGCGTGACGATGTCGGCATCGACGTCGCGCTCGAGTGGAACGACAGCTATTACGAGCAGGTCCTCTGCTTCACCAACAACATCCCGCAGCGCGACGGCGGCACGCACCTCGCCGCCTTCCGCGCCGCACTGACCCGCACGCTCAACAATTATGCGGAAAAGTCGGGCGCGCTGAAGAAGGAGAAGGTCAGCCTTACCGGCGACGACATGCGCGAGGGCCTGACCGCGATCGTCTCGGTCAAGCTGCCCGATCCGAAATTCTCGTCGCAGACCAAGGACAAGCTGGTTTCGTCGGAGGTGCGCCAGCCGCTCGAAAGCCTGATGGCGGACAAGCTGGCCGAATGGCTCGAGGAAAATCCCGCTCATGCCCGCTCGATCGTCCAGAAGGTGATCGACGCCGCCGCCGCGCGCGAGGCCGCGCGCAAGGCGCGCGAACTGACCCGGCGCAAGGGGGTGATGGACATTGCTTCGCTGCCCGGCAAGCTCGCCGACTGTCAGGAGCGCGATCCCAGCAAGTGCGAACTCTTCCTCGTCGAGGGTGACTCGGCCGGCGGCTCCGCCAAGCAGGGCCGCGACCGCGTCTATCAGGCGATCCTGCCGCTCAAAGGCAAGATCCTCAACGTCGAGCGCGCGCGCTTCGATCGGATGCTGTCGTCGAAGGAAGTCGGCACGCTGATCCAGGCGATGGGCACCGGCATCGGCCGCGACGACTTGAACATCGAAAAGCTGCGCTACCACAAGATCGTCATCATGACCGACGCAGACGTGGACGGCGCGCACATCCGCACGCTGCTGCTGACCTTCTTCTACCGGCACATGCGCCCGATCATCGAGGCGGGGCATCTCTACATAGCCCAGCCGCCGCTCTACAAGGTCAGCCGGGGCCGCTCCGAAGTCTATCTCAAGGACGACGCGGCGCTCGATGAGTATCTGGTCACCGCCGGCCTCGCCGCGATGATGCTCGAATCCCCGCTCGGCGCGCGCTCGGGCGACGATCTGCGCCAGCTGGTCGAACATGCCCGGCGGATGAAGTCGCTGATGCGCTTCGTTCCCAAGCGCTACGATCCGGTGATCGTCGAGGCGCTGGCGCTGACCGGCGCGCTCGATCCCGATGCGAGCGACGAGGCACACCGGGCGGCCGCCGGGCGGGTCGCCGCCTGGATGGGCCGGATGGACCCCGAAGCGAGCTGGTCGGGCGATCTGTCGGAAGACGGCGGCTATGATCTGCGCCGGCTGTGGCGCGGCGTGACCGACGTTCATCTGATCGACCCTGCCTTCATCCGCTCCGCCGAAGCGCGCAAGCTCCACGCCCTCGCCTCCGAGCAGGCCGACAGCTACGCCCAGACGGGCCGGCTCGTGTCGGTCAAGAGCGCAGCGGCGCAGGCCGCCGCCGAAGCCGATGACGAGGATGTGCCCGACACCCGTGGAACGCCCATCTATCAGCCGTCCGACCTGCTCGAAGGCGTGCTGGCCGCCGGCCGCAAGGGCATGTCGGTGCAGCGCTACAAGGGTCTTGGCGAGATGAACGCCGAGCAGCTGTGGGAAACCACGCTCGACCCCGCCAACCGCGCGATGCTCAAGGTCGAGGTCGCGCAGGCCGACGTCGCCGACGAGATCTTCACCCGCCTGATGGGCGACGTCGTCGAACCCCGCCGCGAGTTCATCCAGGAAAATGCCCTGAGCGTCGCCAATCTCGACGTCTGAGCAGGACTAAGGCCGGGATTGCGGGGCGGTGGCCGGCGTGCTCGTCAGCAGCGCGTCGAGCGAAAAGGCCCCGCCGCCCCGGGCGATCAGCGGCAGCAGGATCGCGGCCCAGCTCAGATGGGTCGGCCAGGCGTCGGGATAGACGAACAGCTGGATGACCAGCGTCATCCCGAACAGGCCCGCCGCCGAAAGCCGCGTCAGCAGGCCGAGGACGAGCAGGATCGACAAGCCATGCTCAGCCAGCGTCGCAGCGACGGCGGCGATCTCGGGCGGGACGAACGGCAGACGATATTCGGTACGGAACAGCTCGTAGGTTCCGTCGGTGATGGTCAGCCATCCTTCGACCTTGGAACGGCCGGACAGGAAGAAAATGCCGGCGATGCCCAACCGGGCCACGAGCAGCAGCAGCGCATCGGGGATGGCGGCCGACAGCCGTTCGACGGCAGAGCGATAAGGGGCGATCTGGATCATGGGGGTCTCCCGGAGGATGGGGCGGCAGCCGAGCCAGCCGCCGCCCCGCGCCGTCACGCCTTGGGGGTCAGCGAGCCGGGGCCCTTGGGGGTCTTGATCTTGGTGCAGGTGCCCGCCTTGACCAGCTTCCAGGCATTGCCCTGATAATCGACCTTCGACGTACCCGCGCAGCTGGTGCCGGCACCGGCCTTGCAGTCGTTTTTGCCGGCGAGCGAAACGCCATAGCATTTCTCCATGGCCGGCTTGTCCTGCGCGGACGCCGCGGTGGCCAGCGCGGTGCCGGCGATCATCGCCGCGATCCCTGCGGCAATCTTGGTGCTGTTGGTCGACATGGTGAGTCCTTGTATCGCGCCCCTCGCGCAGCCGGCCTTTGCCAGATCCGCGATGACCCGGAGGAGGCGGAAGCCGGATCATGGCAGGATTTCGGTGCAGCCATGCTCGCGGTTACAGGCGTGACCGACGAAATATTTTTCGATCGCCGAAAGCGGCTGCTGTAACCATTGGGCGGCGCATCGCGAACGGTGTCCTGGGGGGCCTGCCATCCGGTGACGAGCGAAGATCAGTTGAAGAGCTGGATGATCGGCGGGCTGGAGGGCAGCGCCGCAGACCATAGCGCGCTGCTCCGCTCGCTCGCTCCGCTTCTCCGTGGCTATTATCGGCGCCGGACACGCGGCAGCGAAGATGACATTGAAGATCTGGTACAGGAGACGATCATCGCCGTTCACACTCGCCGCGGCACCTATGACCGCGAGCGGCCATTCACCGCCTGGCTGTTCGCCATAGCGCGCTACAAGATGGTCGATCATTTCCGCCGCACGCGTCGGCTCGTTCCGCTCGACGATCTTGCCGAGTGGCCGAGCGAGGATAGCTTTGCCGACGCCGCCGATGCGCGGATGGATATCGAACAGCTGCTCGGCCTGCTGCCGGGCAAGCAGGCGGCCGCCATCCGGTCCACGCGAATCGAGGGGAGCAGCGTGGCCGAAGCCGCTGCGGGCGCGGGTCTCGGCGAATCGGACATCAAGGTTTCGGTCCATCGCGGGCTGAAGGCATTGGTCGCGCGCGTACAGCGGGACCGGCCATGAGAACCGAGGATCTGATCGACTCGCTCACGCAGGACGTGAAGCCGGTAGCGCGCCATGGCATCGGGCTGCGGCTTGCCGGTGGCATAGCGATTGGCGGCGTAGGGTCGGTGGCCCTCGTCGCGGCCATGCTCGGCGTCCGGCCGGATCTCGGCTTCGCGCTGCAGAGCTCCACGCTCTGGATGAAATGGAGCTACACCATTTCCCTCGCGCTGCTCGCCTTTGCCGCCACGGCGAGGCTGGCGCGGCCGGACTCGGGTCGCCTCGGCTGGCTGTGGCTGCTGGCGACCCCCGTCGTCGCACTCGCCAGCTATGGCGCCATCGAACTGGCGTCCACGCCGCGCGCCGAGTGGAAGGCCATGTGGCTGGGAGAGAGCTGGACATCCTGCCCCTGGAATGTCCTCAGCCTGTCCGCCCCCATATTCGGGGGCTTGCTGTGGGCCTTTCGGCGCTTCGCGCCGACCCGGCTTCGAGCGGCGGGCGCGGCAGCGGGGCTGGCATCGGGTGCATTCGCCGCGATGATCTATTGCATCCACTGTCCCGAGGCGTCGGCGGTGTTCGTACTGACCTGGTATTCGCTCGGCATCCTGCTCGCCACGGCGATCGGCGCCTTACTCGGACCGCGCCTGTTGCGCTGGTGAAAGATTGTCGGCCGCGCTGTAACCGCCAGAGCGGCAGCAGCGAATAGGGGAGGCCATATGGCACCCACACTCGCTTCAGGAGCCTCCCCATGTCTTCACTTCATCAGGCGATGAGCCTCACCGCCACCGCAGCCCTCGTCGCCGTTTCGGCTGCGGCCCCGGTCGCACCTGCCTTCGCCCAATCGGGTGATGCCAAGGTCCACTGCTACGGCATCAACAGCTGCAAGGGCACGTCGGACTGCAAGACCGCCAAGAACGATTGCAAGGGCCTGAACGACTGCAAGGGCCAGGGCTTCCAGGAGATGACCGTCAAACAGTGCAAGGCCAAGGGCGGCAGCCTGACCGAAACCAAGTGATCGATCGCTCCGGCCGGCGCAGCGCGTCGGCCGGCGCTAGCGGAGACAGACGAACCATGGCGATCACGCTCCCTTCGCGTTTCGGTCTCGGCATGCGACGTCCGCATTATGCGGATTTCCTCGCCCATGACGCAGCGGTCGATTTCGTCGAGGTCATCTCCGAAAATTTCATGGTCGATGGCGGCCGGCCGCGCGACATCCTTCGTCGGGTCCGCGAGGGTTATCCGGTCGCACTGCATGGCGTGTCGATGTCGCTTGGCTCGGCCGATGGCCTCGATACCGCCTATCTCCGGCGACTGCGCGCATTGGTTGACGAGATCGAGCCGCTGTTCGTTTCCGATCATCTGAGCTGGAGCCGCATCGGCGAGTTCAACTCGCACGACCTGCTCCCGCTGCCCTATGATCGGGCAACGCTCGATCTGCTGTGCGACGCCGTCGACCAGGCTCAGGCGGCACTGGGCCGAACCCTGCTGATCGAGAATCCATCCTCCTATCTCGTCCTGCCCGGAGCGGAGATGCGCGAGTGGGAGTTTCTCAACGCGCTGACGCAGCGCACGGGCTGCGGCCTACTGCTCGACGTCAACAATGTCTTCGTCAGCGCGTCCAACCACGGTTTCGACCCCTACGCCTATCTCGACGGCCTGGTCTTGGAGCATGTCCGGCAGATCCACCTCGCGGGCCACAGCCACGGGCGCGAGCTGCTGATCGACAGCCACGACCAGCCGGTCCCGCATTCGGTCTGGTCGCTCTACGCCCATGTCCTGCCCCGCATCACCGGCGCGGCGACCATGATCGAGCGCGACGACGACATCCCCCCGCTCGCAGAGTTGCTCGACGAGCTCGACATCGCCCGGTCGATCGCGGCGCGGCCCCTGGCTGCGGCAGCATGACCCTCGCCGAAACACAGAGCGCCTTCGCCGTCTTTCTCCGGTCAGGTGAAGAGGCGGACGCACCGCCTTTCGGTTCAGCCGGCCTGCAGATCTATCTGAACAATTATCGGTCGCAGCTGATCGCCTGTCTGGAGGCGAGCTATCCCCGCACGCGGCAATGGATCGGCGATGACGCCTTCCTCCACGCCGCCGTGAACCATATAGACTGCGTCCACCCCCGGAGCTGGACGCTCGACGCCTATGGCCACGACTTCGCCGACACGCTCGACGCGCTGTTTCCCGACGACCCCGAGGTCCATGACCTCGCCATGCTCGAGCGGACGCTCGAACGGGCGTTCGTCGCCGCCGATGGCGATACCGTGACGATCGCAGCGGTTGCCTCGACCGACTGGGACGTGCAGCCGCTGCATTTCACTTCATCGACCTTGCTCCTTCCAGTCAAAACCAATGTCGCAGACCTCTGGTCCTGGCTGACCGAGGGCGAAGATGCTCCTCCATCGGTGCAGCGCGTCGAGGCCGGGACGGTCCTGCTGGTGTGGCGGCGAAATGGCGACAGCCGCTTCAGGGCCGTGGGCGCCGCCGAGGCACGGGCGCTGGCGCTCATCTTGTCGACCAGCAATTTCGGTGCGCTGTGTGAGCGGCTGGTCGCGGAGCACGGCTTCGAGGACGGAGCGCGCAGCGCGGGGCTGCTTCTGCGCCAATGGGTATCGGACGGCATCGTGGCCGCCTGATCTGGGGCAAGAAAGCTCGGTCAACTTTTCGCTCCGGCCTGCTAAGCATCCGAGAATGAGCATAGTCCATATCCTCGTCGACGCCGATGCCTGTCCGGTGAAGGAGGAAATCTACAAGGTCGCCTGGCGCCGCGAGGTGCCGGTGACCCTCGTCAGCAACCAGCATCTGCGCATTCCCGCCCACCCGCTGCTGTCGAAGCAAGTGGTCGGCAGCGGCTTCGATGCGGCGGACGACTGGATAGCCGAGGCCGCCGGGCCGGGCGCTGTCGTGGTGACGGCGGACATCCTGCTCGCCGACCGCTGCCTGAAGGCCGGCGCGGCCGTGCTGTCACCCAACGGCAAGCCCTTTACCGCCAATTCGATCGGGGCCGCCGTGGCAACCCGCGCGATCATGGCCGATCTGCGTGCCGGGGCGGTGGGCGAGGGAATTGGCGGACCGCCGCCCTTTTCCAAGGCCGACCGATCGCGCTTCCTGTCCGCGCTCGACGAAGCTCTGGCCCGGTTGCAGCGGGGCTGAGGTCGCTCAGCGCTTCTCGACAAAGGCCTTGAGCCGCGCGGCCTGCCCGCTCATCACCCCATCGACGATCGGCGCAAGCGCGGCGGCCTGCCCGGCCATGTGGCCGCCCAGCGCATAGGTCTGGACGAACCGGCTGCCGGCGCCATCGGGCGCAAGCTCCCAGCTAAGCGTGCCGGCCACGCCCATGGCCTGGAAGGGACCGAGGGCGCCGTTCATCCGCATCAGCCGCCCGGGTTCGATCGCGATCACGGTCATGTGCATCGATTCGCCGCCGATCTTCGGCAGCTTCTCGCAGAAACAGCCACCGATGCGCGGATCGAGACTCATATTCGCGGCATCACCCGACCAGCTGTGCTGGCTGTCCCACCAGCGCCCCGGATGCAGCAGCGCGGCAAAAACCGCGTCGGGCGGCGCGGCAATCCGATGTTCGACACGCACCGCAAAGCCCGTGGCATCGAGCGACACGACCTCGGCCGGCGCCGCAGACGCCATCGCAGCGAGTAACGCACCCAGCAGTATGTGCTTCCCTGTTCGCATGGCAGCCCTCCTGACGATATGGTCGCACGAACGGGCAGCGACTCAAAGAACCGGCTCGACGCCAAAGCAAACCGCCCGCCTCCGGCTGGAGACGGGCGGCGCGATGCCACGGGCGGGGGGCTGATGCCCGTGACAGCTGAAACTCAGCGGGCGAGCATCGTCACCGCGCGAATCTGGCCGGGGTGGAAGCCCAGCTCGAGCAACTGGGGTCCCAGGTCCGACGCGTCGCCATGGTCGCGGACCCGGCAGGTGAAGCGGCGCAGCGCCTCCAGCCGGGGATCCGCGAGCGGCAGCGCCGGACGCAGACCCGAAGCCTTGCGGAAGAGACGCCCCAGCCAGCCGCTGCTGCCGGTGTCGCATTCGACCCCATTGGCTTCGCGCATGGCCAGGCTGACGACCTTCCACTCAAGCGAAGACAGCGGCGGAAATTCCGTCTCGGTCCCTTCGGTGATGCGGGCAGTGGTCGTCATGGTCTCCTCCTGATGTAACGCTTGTTTACGTTCAGCCGATCAGCTTGGCTGTGATCTCCGCCACATGGCGGCCCTGGAATCGCGCCCCGTCGAGTTCGACCCCGCTTGGCTGACGCGAACCGTCGCCATCGGCGATCGTGGTCGCGCCATAGGGCGAACCACCCTTCACCTCATCGACCCCCAGCTGCCCCTGGAAGGAATAGGGCAGGCCGACGATCGTCATGCCGAAATGGAGCAGATTGGTGATGATCGAGAAAAGCGTGGTCTCCTGCCCGCCATGCTGGCTGGCGGTCGAGGTGAAGGCCGATCCGACCTTGCCGTTGAGCGCGCCGCGCGCCCACAGGCCGCCGGCCCCGTCGAGGAACGCCGCCATCTGGCTCGACATGCGGCCGAAGCGCGTGCCGGTGCCGAGGATGATGGCATCATAATTTTCGAGTTCGGCGACGGTCGCGACCGGCGCCTTCTGGTCGAGCTTGAAATGCGCGCCTTGCGCGATTTCGAGCGGCACCGTCTCGGGGACGCGCTTCACATCGACCTCGGCGCCCGCGGAACGCGCGCCATCGGCGACGGCTTCCGCCATCGTCTCGATATGGCCGTAGCTCGAATAATAGAGAACGAGGATCTTGGGCTTGGACATGGTCTTGCTCCTGAAAATGTGGACGGACTCGGCAGCGATCTGCCTTGAAAGGGGTGCCGCCGCGCCCTGGAGGGGGAATGGCGCGGCGGCGGGGGGAAGGATCAGGCGACGTCGACGAGGACGATCTCCGCATCGTCCAGCGCACGCACTTCGATCGAGTCGACCTCAGCGACGGCGACCCCGTCGCGCGGTTCGGCCGCGACGCCGTTGACCTCGATCCGGCCGGCGGTCGCGACCAGATAGGCCTTGCGGTCGCCGAGCTTATGCGTCGCGGTCTCACCGGCCTTGAGGGTGGCGCCCAGCACCCGCGCATCGGCGCGGATAGGCAGGGCGTCGCCATCCTCGGCATGGCCGCTGGCAAGCGTCACGAAACGACCGGCCCGCTCGCCGCGCGGGAAAGGACGCGCGCCCCAGCCGGGCGTCTCGCCGCGCCGATCGGGAATGATCCAGATCTGGAACAGCGTGGTTTCGACATCCTCCTCATTGCGTTCGGAATGGACGATGCCGGTGCCGGCCGACATCACCTGCACGTCGCCGGCCTCGGTCCGGCCCGCATTGCCCAGGCTGTCGCGATGCGAGATCGCACCGGTGCGGACATAGGTGATGATTTCCATGTCGTTATGCGGGTGCGGTGCGAAGCCGGTGTGCGGGGCGATGCGGTCGTCGTTCCACACGCGCAGCGCGCCCCAGTGGACGCGGGCCGGATCATGATAATCGGCGAAGGAGAAATGATGCTTTGCGTCCAGCCAGCCATGGTTGGCGCCGCCAAGCGTGGAAAAAGGGCGAACTTCGATCATGGGTGTTGCTCCCGTCTGCCGCCGAAGCGGCCTGTTGCAGCCCAATCTAGGCTTGCGCATCAGCAATTAAATGGAGATGATCGAAACCTATCGTTTCCAATATTGGACGCAGCACCATGGCCCGTCTTCCCGATTTCGAAGCCTGGGCCATCTTTGCCAAAGTGGCCGAGCTGGGCAGCTTTTCAGCCGCCGCCGATGAACTGCGGCTTTCCAAAGCGACCATATCGAAAGCCGTGTCGCGGCTGGAACAAAGGCTGGCGGCGCCGCTCTTCCACCGCAGCTCGCGCAAATTGTCGCTGACCGAGAGCGGTCAACTCGCACAGGAACGGGCCTCGCTGCTGCTGGCCGAGGGGGAAGCGATCGAGGAGGCGATCTCGGAGCGGGGAGCCGTCCCCCGCGGTCTCGTTCGGCTCGCAGCGCCCATGTCGTTCGGGCTTGCCCATCTCGGGCCGATCCTGCCGCTGTTCCACCAGGCTTATCCCGAGGTCGTGATCGATCTACATCTGTCGGACGAGCGGATCGACCTGATCGAGCAGGGTTTCGATATTGCGTTGCGGATCGGGCAGCTGGAGGATTCGGCGCTCAAGGCACGAAGGCTGTTCCCGGTGCGCCTGCCGGTTGTCGCCGCGCCATCGCTGCTCGAACGGCTGGGCCGGCCCGAACATCCGCGCGATCTCGTACGCTTTCCGGTGTTCAGCTACACCCATGTCCGCAATCCGGGCCGCTGGCATTGCCGCCATCCGGTCGAAGGCGACGTCGTCGTCGAAGTGAAGGGCCCGGTTCGCGCGAACAATGGCGACGTGCTGATCGACGCGCTGGTCGCGGGGATGGGAATCGCCCGCGCGCCCGACTTCCTCGTCTGGCGCGAGTTGGCCGACGGGCGGCTCGTCGAGCTGCTGCACGACTGGTCAACCGGCACAGACGCCGCGCTGCATCTGGTGACCCCGCCCACCGCCCTGCGTCCGGCCCGGGTCAAGGCCCTGATCGACTTCCTCGCCGCCGCCTTCCTCAAACCGCCTTGGTCGGTCAGTCCCTGATGGCTGCGATTCGATGCCGAATGGCCAATACGAAGAAGCGTTGAGATGACGGGTCGCCGGGGCTAAGGCGGCGGCCTGCATTTCGCGTTCCGCACCAAGCTATGGACATGCCCATGACCGACACCATGCCCGACCGTCTCTCGATCAACCCGAACAGCCCCTATTTCGACGGCGCCCTGCTCGAGCGCGGGGTGGGCATCCGGTTCAAGGGCGTCGAGAAGACCAATGTCGAGGAATATTGCGTCAGCGAGGGCTGGATCCGCGTGTCGGTCGGCAACACCCGCGATCGCAAGGGCAATCCGCTGACGATCAAGCTGCAGGGTCCGGTCGAGCCTTATCTGAAGGACGAACCCGAAGCCGGCGCAGCACAGGAAGGCTGAGTCGCATGGCCGCTCCCGCCCTCCACCGGATCGAATCCGAGGGGCTGGCGGCCGAGATATCGGAGGCGGGCGCCGAACTCGTTCGCCTCGTCGACCCTGCCGGCGCCGACTGGCTGTGGAATGGCGATCCCGCTTTCTGGTCGGGCCGCGCGCCGCTCCTCTTCCCGATCGTCGGCACGCTGGCAGGCGGCCACTTTCGTACAGGAGGGCAGAGCTACAGGCTGCCCCGGCATGGCTTTGCGCGAAACAGCGTCTTTTGCTGCGTCGATAAGGCAGATGACAGCGTTAAGCTTCGGCTAGTGCCGACGCCTGCGATCGTCGAAACCTGGCCGTTCGATTTCCAGCTGGACGTGCGCTACGCGGTCGACGGCTCCACCCTGTCGATCACGGCGGACATTCTCAATCGGGGAACGGCCCCGCTGCCCGCAAGCTTCGGCTTTCACCCCGCCCTGCGCTGGCCGCTGCCCGGCGAATCCGATCGATCTGCACATGAGATTCTCTTCGATGAGGAGGAACCGGCACCCGTCCGACGGCTAGACCGCGACGGACTCGTCGATCCGCTGCCGCGCCCCAGCCCGGTGGTCGGCAGACGGCTCGCACTCGACGATAGCCTGTTCGAAGACGATGCGCTGATCCTCGACCAGGCGCATAGCCGGTCCCTGACGTTTCGGGGGCAGCGATGCAGCGTCCGCGTCGCCTTTCCCGACATGCCCCACCTCGCTTTCTGGTCGAAGCCAGGCGCTGGCTTTCTCTGCATCGAGCCCTGGCAAGGGCACAGCGATCCGGCGGGCTTCGACGGGCCCATCGAGGAGAAGCCGGGAACAGCGCTCATCCCTGCCGGCGGAACCCACCGTTGTGCGATGAGCCTTATGCTCGTTCCGGAATCCTGACGCCCTGTCCGACCGATGCCCCTATATTGCCCTCGGCGGCGTCATGGGAAGGCGTTGCGCGACGGAAATGGGGGGCGATCATCCAGTCAGGCGGCAATGGCCGGCAAAATTTCGAGTCGCGCTCGCTCCGGTCAAGAATAAAAGGACTGAAAAACACTCGTCTTCAATGGTTTGCAGCCCTAGTCTTTCCCTCGCTGATCGCATAGCTGACTCGCCTTATCGCTACGCCACGCCAACAGGCGTCGTTTCATCGCAGTTTCAAACCGATTGAGATCAACGGTTTAGGCCGGACCATTGACTCGCCATGCCAGAGTCCCGGATTATGGTCGAACGGGGGCGCTACGATCCCCGGGAGGCTGTCCGCTCAGCGGATCGCGGGGATCACACAGGACGAGGTGCATAACGCTGTTACTTCTCTCAGCCTGAAAGGAGAGACGACCATGTCGGATCGATTTGTCCGTTATATGGAACGTGAGCATGCCCGGCTGAACGCCATGATCGCCGACCATCGCAGCCGCCACAGGCCCGACAGTGAGATCGCCCGGTTGAAGCGGGTCCGCAGCATGATGCGTTATCAGATTGGCGCGTGGCGCGCCGACACCGGCGGCATCGCCTGATCTGAAATCGCCTGATCTGAAGAAGACGGTTCGCAAGGCCGAATATGGCTGCCCGGCGATCGAGGCCTTGATCGCCGGGCTCGCCCTATTCCACGCCACCCTAAGCTAAACCACTGCGCGGATGGGGGCGATTCCCCTGCGCCCCCGACGCCAACGCAACAACCCGGACGCCATGCAACGCCGAGCCATCGGATAACGCCTGGCCGGTTCGCACGAAGTGATGCGCATCACAGCCCGGCTTGGTCGGTCCGCACATGCGCTTGACCGGCCCGATGCCCCACCCCACATTGGTGTTCATGGACAAGTTCGAACTCAGCGACGAGGAGTGGCGCGCGCGGCTGACCCCGGAGCAATATCACGTGCTCCGCCAGGCCGGCACCGAACGCGCCTTTACCGGCAAATATTGGAACGCCAAGGAGGTGGGCGAATATCGCTGCGCGGGTTGCGGCGAGATGCTGTTCAGCAGCGACAGCAAATATGATTCAGGGTGCGGCTGGCCGAGTTTCACGGCTCCTGCTGACGAACGCTCGATCAGCGAATATGTCGACATCAGCCATGGGATGGTCCGTACCGAGGTCCGCTGTGCGCGCTGCGACGGACATCTTGGCCATGTCTTCCCCGACGGCCCTGGTCCGCAAGGCCTGCGCTACTGCATCAATTCGGCGTCGATCGACCTCGAGACCGACTGATCGCAGCGATCGAGACGGGCGACCTGCCCTGTCGCTCGTCGGATTCGGCCGTCATCCGGTGGAAAAGCACCGGCGATCCGCTTGGCAGCGGTCGGGATAGGCGCTAATCGGGCATCAGCCGATGTCCAGCAGCGCCAAGACAACCAAGGATCCGAACCGCCGCATGGGCTGGCTTCGCAAATTGCTCAGGGTCAGCCTCTTTGCCGCGCTCGCCGGCATGGGAGCGCTGGTCATCGCCGTGCTCATCGCCATGGCTTCGCTGCCGGGCTTCGAGGAGCTCAAATCCAGCCCCAACGGACAGATGGTTCGCGTCCGCGCTGCCGACGGCTCGGTGATCGTGTCGCTCGGGCCGAGTTATGGCGACTGGCTTCCGGTCGCGCAGATCCCCGACGACATGAAGAAGGCGATGGTCGCCGTCGAGGACCGTCGCTATTATATGCATCCGGGCATCGACCCGATCGGCATGGCCCGCGCGGCGTGGCTCGCCTTCCAGCGACAGGGCGAAGGCCGGCGCCTCCAGGGCGCCTCGACCATCACGCAGCAGCTCGCCCGCAACATCTTTCTGACCAACGCCTACAGCTTCGGTCGCAAGTTCCGGGAAATCATTCTCGCTCTGGCGATGGAGCGGAAATTCTCCAAGGAACAGATCCTCGAGCTCTATCTGAACCGCGTCTATTTCGGCGGCGGCGCCTATGGCATCGATGCCGCCTCGCGCAAATTCTTCGACCATAGCGCAACGACGCTGAGCCTCGGCGAAAGCGCGATCATCGCCGGTCTGGTCAAGGCGCCGTCACACTATTCGCCGACCGCCGACCGCGAAGCCGCCATCGGCCGCGCCAAGGTCGTGCTCGAGGTGATGCAGGACGCGGGTGCGATCACCCCGTCTCAGGCGGAGCAGGTCGACCTGTCCAAGGTCCGCCTCGCCCCCGAGCGTGACCAGAACGCCGTCCGCTATTTCACCGACTGGGCCCTCGACCAGCTCGACGAGCTCGTCGACGAGCAGGTCGAGCCCATCGACGTGTGGACCACGATCGACCCGGAAATGCAGAAAGCCGCCGATGCCGCGATCCGCGCCAATGCGCCGGCCGGCACGCAGGGCGCTCTCGTAGCGTTAGACCGCGACGGCGCCGTCCGCGCGATGGTTGGCGGCCGCGACTATGTGAGTTCGATCTACAACCGGGCGACGCAAGCGGAGCGGCAGCCCGGCTCGTCTTTCAAGCTGTTCGTTTATCTCGCCGCGCTCGAAGCCGGGATGAAGCCCGACACCCCCGTGGTCGACGAACCGGTCGACATCGATGGCTGGAGTCCTCGCAACAGCAATCGCGAGTTCGCCGGGCCGATTGACATCCGCACCGCCTTCGCCTTTTCCGTGAACACCGTTGCCGCAAAGCTGGGCCAGGAGGTCGGCTTCGATACGGTCGCCGACATGGCGCGCCGCTTCGGGATCGGTTCCAAACTCAACACTCACCCCTCGATGGTGCTCGGAACCTCCGACGTCCGGCTGATCGACATGACCCGCGCCTTCGCCGCCGTCGCGCGCAAGGGTGTGGCGGTGGTGCCTTACGGCATCGTCAAGGTGACCACCGCCAAGGGCACCATGCTCTACGAGCATCGTGCCGACGACAATCGCGTGCTGGTGGCCCCTTGGGTCGCGGCCGAGATGACCGACCTGCTGCAGACCGCTGTCAACACGGGCACCGCGCGCGCCGCGCAGATCGGCCGCCCCGTCGCCGGCAAGACGGGCACCACATCCTCCAACAAGGATGGCTGGTTCCTCGGCTTCTCGTCGGGAATCACCACCGGCGTATGGATGGGCCGCGACGACGCCAAGACTGTGTCGGGCCTCCAGGGCGGCCGTGCGCCCGCCCGGGCTTTTGCCGATTTCATGCGCGTCGCAGTCTCCAAGCGGCCCGTGGAACAGTTCGAGACGCAGGTCACCCTGCCCGAATTCCAGATCGAGCCCGATGACGAGGCGTTTTTCGGGACGCCGGACGAAAGCCTGTTCGCGCCCGAGGGCGAAGCGGTCGACCTTGGCCAGGAACCGCAAGCCGGTCCGGAAGACGGGTTCGAGCCGCAGGCCGGCCCGACCTCGATCATCCCACCCGCCCGGCCTGCAGCGCAGCCCGCTGCCATCCGTCCGGCCCCCGCTACGACGCAACCGGCGCGCGCGCCAGCCACTGGCCAGCCGCAAAAGCCGGCGCTCGGATCGGACTTTCTGAACGGACTCGACGCGCCGAAGCCGCGTCAGGGCGCCCGACCCAACCAGTAAAGATCGCGCCCCTGGGTGCGGAGCCACTCGCGCTCCGCATCGGGAGATCGGCCTAGAAGGCGCTCGACTGCGGCATGGAAGCGCGGGCTGTGGTCCATGTGCAGGCGGTGGGCCACCTCATGGGCCACAGTCGCTTCCATCACCTCGGGCGGGGCAAGAATCAACCGCCAGCTATAACGTATGTCGCCACTGGCGGAGCAACTGCCCCAGCGAGCACGGGGATCGCCAACCGCCACCCGCGCGACAGTTACCCCAGCCTGCGTCGCGAAACGCCGCGTCTCTGCCTCCAGCCGTTCGAGCGCCTGCGCGCGAAGCCAGCGCAGGACGCGCGGGCCGATCATCTCCTCCGGCCCCGGCACCAGCAGAACATCACCGTCGCGTCGGGTGATCCGTCCCTTGGCGGCAATCTCCAGCCGCAGCGCCTCCCCGGCGACCGTGATGACCATGCCTGCCCGGATCGGCTGGGCTTTGGGAAGCGCGTCGAGCGCTGCCTCGATCCAGGCGCGCTTGCTTTCCACCCAGGCGAGCGCCGCCTTCATCGACGCGCGCGGCGGCAGGATCAGCCGCACGCCACCATCGCGCGGGTCGACGCTCAGCCGCATGCGCCGTGCCTGTGCCATGCGCCGCACCTCCAGCGGGCGTGAGCGTCCGCCGGCTTCGAAGGAGAGTTGTGCGGAGGCGCGGCGGCGAAAGATCATCGCCGCCTTGTCCCAGATCATGTCGGTCGGCGGCATGGCGGACCGGTTACAGCTCGCGCTCGACGAGGTGATGTTCGAGGTCGCCCGCCTCGTCCTCGGACACCGTCCAGCCGCGCACCGAAATGCCCGCCCGGTGAACCGATTCAGGGTCGCCGGTCACCAGCGGATGCCAGTCGGGCAGCCCCTGCCCCTCACCCAGCAGTCGATAAGCGCAGGTCGAAGGCAGCCAGTCTATCTCATCGACTAGACGCGGAGTCAGACGCACACATTCGGGAACATGGACGCGTCGATTCCTGTAATCCTTGCACAGTCCCGAACGGCGATCGAGCAGGCGGCAGGCGACGTTGGTCGGCAGCAGTTCGCCCGTCTCCTCATCCTCCAGCTTGTGGAGGCAGCACTTTCCGCAGCCATCGCAAAGCGATTCCCACTCGGCGCGGGTCATCTGATCGAGCCGCTTCGTCTCCCAGAAAGGCCGGGGAGCCGGCGTCATTTCGCCCAGCGCTTGATATCTGCCACCACCGCTTCGGCATCCTTGTCCTGGGTGATCACGGCAAGCGGTTCACCCTTAGGCCCGAACAGCATCGCCTGCCGGCTGTGATCGACCAGATAGGCGTTCGATCCCGCCGACGCAGGTTGCGTGCGATAGTAGATGGCGAACTGCTTGGCGACCGCCGCAATCTCGGCCGGCGTGCCGGTCAGCCCGATCAGCTTCGGATGGAAAGCACCGACGAACTGCTTGAGCACGGCGGGTGTGTCCCGCTCTGGATCGACGGTGATAAAGATAGGCTGGATTCTCGCGGCGAGCGAAGGATCGCTCTTCTCGAGCGCTCGATAGCCTTTCATCAGCACCTGGACGTCGACCGGGCACACGTCCGGACAGAAAGTATATCCGAAATAGATCAACCGGTATTTTCCAGCGAAATCGCTGTCCGACACCTTTCGCCCATCCTGGTCGGTCAGGGTGAATGGGCCGCCGATGCCGGCATCTGCCAGAGGCGGTTTTTCCGGCGCGGAGCCGCAGCCGGCCAGCGGCACGAACAGAGCCAGCGCCAGGGCGGCCGACGCCGCACGCCAGAAGGAGATTTTCGGATTGTTCATGGTAAGGCCAGCCATGCTTTGCTATTGGCGCCGGTGCAAGCGCGTTTCATAACAGGGACATGCCACACAAGATGATCCATCGCCACATCCTGATCGGCTGTGCCGCCGCTGCGATGGCGCTGGCGTCGGTTCCGGCCGCCGCGCAATTTTCCGACAGCTACACCTTTCTCAACGCTGTTCGCCAATCCGATGGCGAAAAGGCCACCAAGGCGCTGCAGGGATCGGGTGCAACGCTGGTCAACACCAAGGACTATTCGACCGGCGAAACCGCGCTCGCCATCACGATCAAGCGGCGTGACCTGACCTGGTCGAGCTTCCTGCTCGGCAAGGGCGCCAACCCGAACATCAAGGATGGTGAAGGCAATACCCCGCTCCATGCAGCGGCGTTGCTCGGTTTCCAGGAGGGCGCCGAACTGCTGTTGCGCCAGAAGGCGCAGATCAACGCGACCAATGGCAGCGGTGAGACGCCGCTGGTGATCGCCGTGCAGCAGCGCAACATTCCGATGGTCCGCCTTCTGCTCACCAACGGCGCCGATCCCAAGATCGCCGACCGGATCGCTGGCAAGAACGCAATCGACTATGCGAGCGAGGACCCGCGCGGTGCGGCTGTCCTGAAGGTGATTGAAGAAACCAAATCGACCGCACCCGCCAAGCCTAAAATGGGTCCGGGCCTGTAAGAACCTCTCCCGTCAGACGCAGTTCTGCGGAGCGGTGTCGAGATCGGGCCACAGGCGACGCGCAGCGCGACGCGCGAATCGTAACGTCTCCGCCTTGCGCCGCGCACCCGACAAGGGGCGTTGCGGCGCGTCGCGCAGGATAGCCGCTTCGTAGCGATCGGCGATGATCAGGCCGCAGCAATGCGGGCGGAAATGTTCGGCCTCAAAAGGCGCCAGGTCGAAGCCGCCAGGGACCGCCCAGAAAAATCGGTCGCAATAATCGAGATACTCCGGCCATTTTGCGTCGCCGAGCAGGTCGGCGCGCGACACCTTGATCTCGACGATGGTGATGCAGCCCCGCGCGTCGATCGCCATCATGTCCGCGCGCCGGCCATTGCCGAGCGGCACCTCCAGCAAGGGGGTCATCTCCGCCTGCAGGAAAAGACGCGCGACACCGCGCGCGACGTCCTGCGCCAGCAATGGCTCGGGAGCGGAATCGATCAATAGGCAAGCATCGGCCATGCCGCAGTCTAGAACAATCCATGAACGGAGGAAAGCCCGCTCAGGGCGCGAAGCGTCGCGACAGTCCGTGATAGAGCTTTTCCGGTGAAACGGTGCGCGCGACGAAATCCGCGACGAGCGCGGCGGCGAGCAAAGGCAAAAGCATAGCCCGGCTGCCTGTCGTCTCGGATACGATGATGACCGCGGTGAGCGGCGCGCGCACGACACCGGTGAAGTAGGCGGTCATGCCGAGCAATGCGACGGCACCGCCGGGATCGTCGGGGAACACATAGCGGAGAAGCTGGCCCAGGCCGGCGCCGGTCGACAATGACGGCGCGAAGATTCCGCCGGGGAGCCCCGACACGGCGGTCGCCAGCGTCGCCACGAATTTTGCGGGGCCATACCACCAAGGCGCCGCGCCGCCCGAAATGATCGAGCGCGCCGTCTCGTACCCCGTCCCCCAACTGAGTCCGCTCGCGACGCCCACGAGTGCGACAATCAGGCCGCACAGGCCCGCGGTTGCCAGAGGGTGGTTGCGCGCCCAGCCGAGCGGACCCGAGCCGACCCGGCCGAAAGCCAGCATCGAACGCGCGAACAGTCCCCCAGCCAGGCCACCGAGAAGGCCCGCAAGCGGCGCCACAAGGATCGCTCGCGTCGGTGCGAGCTTCTGCGTCACAACACCGAAATAGACGTAATCGCCGGCAATGCCGAGGCTGACCATGCCGGCGATCAGCACGGCCGCCATAACCAGCAGCGTAACCCTCTGCTCATAGGCCGCCGCCAGTTCCTCGATCGCGAAGGCGACCCCCGCGAGCGGTGTGTTGAAGGCTGCCGCCACGCCCGCAGCCCCGCCAGCGATAAACACCGACGCGCGGAGCGGAACTCGCATTACCTTATGTGCATAGCCCATGACCGATGCGCCGATCTGCACGGTCGGTCCCTCGCGCCCCACCGAACCGCCGACCAGCAGAGCACCCGCCGTGAGAAACAGCTTTGCCACCGTTGTCCGGAGCGACAACAGACGCTTCATCGAAGCGTCAGGGTCGGCAGTGGCCGCCATGACCTGCGGGATTCCCGAGCCCTTGGCATCGGGCGCGATCCGGCGGGTCAGCCAGACGATGGCGACGAACCCCAGTGGCGTGATCGCCAGGGGGGCCCAGGGCCAGCGCTGCACCAACCGGCCGAACGCATGTCCGGCGGCGTCCGCCAGGTCGGCGAACAGCAGCGCGAGGAGGCCGATCATCACCGCGCCGCCCCCGATCGCCGCGCGACGCCGCCAGATCGGACCACTCATCCGAAACGCTCTGAAGGCGACCCGTCTGCGGCGGTGCAATCTTTGGAGATCGGGCATGCTCAGTCGATAGGGACAAGCGTCCCTCGGAACAAGGCCGCTATCGGCGCGACCCGGATTGTTTGGGGCCTTGGGTCAGCACAAGCAATCGCGTGCCAGCTGCAATGCATCCGGATGGTCGATTTCCACCGCCCAGAGGTCGGGGTCCGATCGCCGGCGCCTGGCGATATAGTCCGAGGCCGCGCCGGGCAGCTGCAGATCGGCCGGGCCGACCGGTTCCAGCCCGAACCCGCCGTCGAAGATCCAGACGCGCTCTAGCATGCCGACGGGTTGCCCGCGATCGGCCAGCAGGAGGAGAATCGCACCCGCCGTGGGATCGCCCTTGGCCAGCACCATCGCAGAGCCGCCCTCGACCTCGGTCCGGCGGATCAGCGCCGACACGGATAGTCCCGTGGCGGGCCGGGCCTCTGTCATCAGTCGGCAGTCGGGCGGCTGTAGCCGGGCAGGGTTGCGAGCGCGATGCGCGATCGCATGAAGGTGCCCGTACCGCGAGCAACCTCCTCCCCCTCGCCATCGATCAGGCGCGCGTCAGCGACGAGCACGCGCCGTCGGCCGTTGACCCAGCGCCCTTCGGCAATGATCGGTCCCTTCTTCATCGGACGCGTAAGCAGGAGGTTAAACGCCGTGGTCAGCAGGAAGAAGTCGTTCACCAGGCTGTTCGCCGCATAGAAAGCCGCGTCGTCGAGCATCTTGAAATAGGTCGTGCCGTGAGCGGCACCCGCCGCATGATAATGGCGGGGGTCCACTTCGAAATGGATGCGCGCCATGCCCTCTTCGGGAATCTCCAGCCGCGATGCGAAGAACTGGTTGATCGGCGCGGCGGCATAGAGCGATTCCAGCGCACGATAATGCGCCTCGGCACCGGTTTCGCCGCTCATGCCGGCCGCCCGCGGTTCAGGCGGCGTGGCGGGTCTCGCCGGTCGCGAACAGTGCGTAGAGCGCATCGTCCGAACCGGCGCCCCGCAGCTTCGCCACGAAAGCCTTGTCGCGCATCCGCCGGCTCACCCGTGCGAGCGCCTTGAGATGTTCAACTCCCGCATCGACCGGCGACAGCAGCAGAAAGACGAGATCGACCGGCAGATCGTCGATCGCCGCAAAGTCGATCGGGGTGCCGAGTCGCGCGAACAGACCGACGACCCGATCAAGGCCGTCGATCTTGCCGTGCGGAATCGCGATGCCGGCACCGAAGCCGGTCGAACCGAGCCGCTCGCGCTCGACGAGCCGGTCGACGACGAGTTTGGGATCGACATCGACCAGCTTCGAAGCGACGCCAGCAAGCTGCTGGAACAGCGCCTTTTTGTTGGGGACAACGAGAGCGGCCTGCACCGCCTGCAGCGACAACAGGTCGCTCAGGTCGTCCATCGATTTGCTGTCACTCATTCGACGGGATTCGCTATTCCTTATCCGGCTGCCCGGCTCGGCTCGACCCAGCCGATCGTGCCGTCGTTGCGCCGATACACCATATTGAAGGCGCCGGTACCAGAATTTCGGAAAAGAAGCGCCGTCGTATTTCGTAGATCGAGCATCATGACGGCATCGGAAACCGAGGCATCGGGAACATCGACGCGGGTCTCGGCGATGATCACGGGGCTGTCGCCGGTCTCGTCCAGCTCTTCGTCACGAGGGGCCTCGAAAACGGTATAGCCGGCATTCTCGTCGATCGCGTCGATCGGCGCCGCCACAGGGGCCGTGCGCGACTTCAGACGGCGCATGTAGCGACGAAGCTGGGTCTCGATCCGGTCGGCGGCATGATCGAAGGCGGGATGCGCCTCCATCGCGTGGCCCGAACCCTTGAGGATCACGCCCTGCATGACATGGGCGATGATATCGCAGGAAAAGCCGTTGCCGTGCTGGCCGCGGCCAAAGGTCACGTGGGCGGAAAGGCTACGCGAGAAATATTTGTCGGCAATCGCTTGGAGCCGGGTCTCGACATGGGTCCGGAGCGCTTCGCCCGTGTCCACCTGATGTCCCGAAACACGAATTTCCATGGCAATTCTCCAACTGTGTTACGCTTATGGTGCGGCGCTCACCGCCCCGTCACCATCCGCACATTTCCGGATAGAATCAGCCCGCCACACCCTCCAGCCAGAGCGGCGCGTCGAGCTTCTGAATAAAGGCCTTGTGTCTTTCCTGTTCCTCCTCGCTCGCAAAATGGGGCCTGATTGGCCGGATGGGGCGTGCTGCCACGATGGCAGGCGTGGCGACGACGATCGTCTCCTCGACGACCACCTCGGTGATCGAAAGGCCGATCTGGCGGCCTCCGGTCAATTCGACATAGACTTGGGCCAGCAGCTGCGCGTCCAGCAGTGCGCCATGTTTGATCCGGTGACTGCGATCGATGCCATAGCGACTGCACAATGCGTCGAGCGTATGCTTGGCGCCCGGATGGAGCTTGCGCGCCATAGACACGGTATCGATCATCCGGCTCATCGCGATCGTGGGCCGGCCGGAAAGGGTCAGCTCGGCGTTGAGGAAGCCGAAGTCGAAACCCGCATTGTGCGCGACGAGCGGCGCATCGCCGAGAAACTCGAGGAGTTCGTCGGCGAGCGAAGCGAACAGCGGCTTGTCGCTGAGAAAGCGGTCGGACAGGCCATGGATCTGCTCCGCCTCGATCGGCATCGCCCGCTGCGGATTGAAATAGGCGTGATAGGTGCGCCCGGTTTCAACCCGGTTGACCATCTCGACACAGCCAATTTCGACAAGCCGGTCTCCTGTCGCAGGGTTCAGGCCGGTAGTTTCGGTGTCGAAGACGATCTCTCGCATGAACGACAATATCGGACTCCGTTCGCCCGTAAGCAAGTGACGAGATCACGAACGGCCCTCCGCGTCCGATCGATCGTTCCACCATTGTCTATAACGAAGTCCGCGCGCGCCCGCTTTTCATGGTCAGGAAGCTGGAGCGAGCGGATATGCTCGAGTTTTCGGGCGGTCATGCCCGGTCTCGCCAGCACCCGCCTGGCCTGTTTCCACGCCGGCGCGGAAACCACCACCACGGTATCGACGGTGCGCCAACCCCGCTTTTCGAACAACAGCGGTATGTCGAGGACCACCAAGCGGCGCGAACGATGCCGGCGAAGGAACAGTCGGCGCGACTCGACGAGCGCGGGATGGACGATCCGTTCGAGTCGGTGCAGCGCCGCCTTGTCACCCAGCACCGCTTTGGACAGCACAGCCCGGTCGATCCCGTGCGGGCCGGCCGTGCCCGGAAAGGCCGCCTCGATCGCGGCGACCAGACGTCCTCCGCGCCCCTGGAGCCGATGAACCTCCGCGTCGGCGTCATAAACGGGAACGCCCAGACGCGCGAACATTGCCGAAACGGTCGATTTGCCCATGCCGATGGAGCCGGTCAGTCCGATGACGATCATCGCGCGGCTCAGGCGAGCAGCTGCCGGCGCAAATCCTCGTCGGCGCCGCGCGGCGCTGGAACGCCGAAGAAATGTTCAAAGGCGACCGCCGCCTGTCCGACCAGCATGCGCAGTCCGTCGACCGTCCTCAGCCCCCGCGCCCGTGCTTCGGCAAGTAGGGGCGTCTCGAGCGGGGCATAGACGATGTCGTAGATCACCGCGTTGGGCGGGATATGGCTGAAGTCGAGCTGCAACGGGGGCTGCCCCTTCATGCCGAGCGAGGTGGTGTTGACGACCACGTCCAGAATGCCTTGGCGGTCATCGAACGGAAAATCGGTGGGTTCGGCAAAAATGTCGATCGGTGCGACCAGACGGTCATCGGGCTCGAAGGCTTCGCGCAACGCACGGGCCTTGTCGAGATCGCGGGCGATGATGACGCAGGTGAAGCCCTGATCGTGCAGCGCGATCGCGACTGCCTTGGCCGCGCCACCTGTCCCGAATATCCGCGCCATGCGAAACAGATGCTGTTGCGCGAGCAGCGGCTGCAGCGGTTCGAGAAATCCTGCATAGTCGCTGTTATGACCGATCAAGCGGCCGTCGCGCGGAACGATCGTGTTCACCGCACCGATGCGCTCCGCTGCCGGGTCGATCTCGTCGAGGAAAGGCATCACCGCCTGCTTGTGCGGGATGGTGACGTTACAGCCACGCCAGAGCGGATCGGCGCGCCGCTGTTCAAAAAAGCTCTGAAGATCTTCGGACCGGATATGAGAGGCGCGGTAATCGGCTGCGATTCCCGCCTGTTGCAGCCAATGCCTGTGGATCATCGGCGATTTGGAATGGGCGATCGGATCGCCGATCACCTCGGCGTAGGGCAGGTTCGATACAGCGTCGGTCATGACGGCAGGACTCCCCGGGTCCGCAGATAATCGAGCAGCGCCAGCAGCGGCAGGCCCAATATGGTGAACTGGCTTCCCTCGATCCGGGCAAAAAGCTGCGCCCCCTGCCCCTCCAGCCGATAACCGCCGACGCAATGGCCGATCTCGGGCCACTCGGCGTCGAGATAGGCATCGACAAACGCCTCGCTGAGCGGACGCATATGCAGGGCAGCGACGTCGACATGGCGCCAGACCGGACGCCCGCCTTCGCAGATTACCGCCGCGCTCCACAGTCTATGCCGGCGCCCGGAGAGGCGCAGCAGCAGGTCGCGCTGCTCCTCGCGACTTGAAGCCTTGTCGATCATCCTGTCGTCGTCGAAGGCCACGGTCGAGTCACATCCGAGTACAAGCGCTTCGGGGATGCGCTGCGATAGGCGCGTCGCCTTGAACTCGGCCAGGGCGTCGGCAAGGTTGCGAGGCGAAATCGCTTCGGCGCGCAACCCCTCTTTCATCGCCTCCTCGTCGACGCCCGCGGCCATCGGCTCGAAATCGACACCGGCCGCCGACAACATGGCGCGGCGCGAGCTCGATTGCGAAGCGAGGATCAGGCGGCGTCCGCCGGTCATGGGTTGTTCCCCTGTTCGCGTTTTGCTGCGCGATCATTGGCAAGGTTGATGATGGCCGCCGCCGTCTCCTCGATCGAACGGCGGGTGACATCGATCACCGGCCATCCTTGATCGGAAAAAATGCGGCGCGCGAAGGCGAGTTCAGCGACGACCTTCTCGTGGTCGACATAGGCCGTCTCGGGCGACTGGTTCAGCGACAACAGCCTGTTGCGCCGGATCTGGATCAGCCGCTCGGGGCTCGTGGTGAGACCGACGATCAGCGGATGAACCAGCGAGTAGAGCGAGGGCGGTGGCGGTGACTCGACGACGAGCGGGACGTTGGCGACCTTATATCCGCGATTGGCGAGATAGATCGACGTCGGTGTCTTCGACGAGCGCGAGACACCGGTCAGGATGATGTCGGCTTCCTCCCAGTCTTCCGGGATCAGGCCGTCATCATGAGCGATCGTGTACTGGATCGCCTCGACACGAGCGAAATAGGCGGCGTCGAGCATATGCTGCCGCCCCGGTCGCGCCAAAGCCTCCTGCCCCAGGAGCTGCGACAGGGCCTCGATGACCGGGTCGAGCGCCGAGACGCTCGGCAATCCAAGCGCGTGGCAGCGCGATTCGAGCCGCTTGCGGATGTCGTTATTGACCAGCGTGAAGATTACCAAACCGGGACGCTGAGCGATTTCGAGCAGGATCCGGTCGAGATGCCCCTGGCTGCGCACCATTGGCCAGAAATGCTTGATCGTTTCCACCCCTTCGAACTGGGCGAGCCCCGCCTTGGCGATGTTCTCGAGCGTCTCACCCGTGGAATCGGACAGCAGGTGGAGATGGAGGCGGATCATGATCCGCTCTGCCCGCAACTGGACCAGGTACGACGGGGGAAGAGTCTGTGGAAAAGCATGAGGATGGGGCTAGCGGAAGGCTGGGGACGCTTTCAAGCGCTGCTTTCGTCCCCGCTGACCGGCCAATCGTCCCTGGATTCATCCACAGCGCCCACCGAGCGGATGCCACCTGTGGATAACGGGCATGCCGCGAATGACTCGCGGACTCCGGGCGAGTCCCGTCGAGTCAAGTTGTTGGCAATTGCGCCGGTTGTGAATAAACCCCGGCTCACACGCTCCTACAACAGCTTCAATTTCTCTTAAAAAGAATCAGAAAGTAATATGATGGCTGCCTCGCCTGCCGAAACGCGCCCCCTGCTCGCCGTGCTGCGCGGCGAACGTCGTGACCCGCCGCCGGTTTGGCTGATGCGGCAGGCCGGGCGCTATCTGCCCGAATATCGCGAGCTTCGCGCAACCAAGGGCGGCTTCCTGGCGATGGCCTATGACAGCGACGCAGCGGCCGAGATCACGCTCCAGCCGATCCGTCGCTTCGGATTCGACGGCGCGATCCTCTTTTCCGACATTCTCGTGATTCCCCATGCACTGGGACAGGATTTGCGCTTCGAGGCCGGCGAAGGACCGCGCCTGTCGCCGACTCTGCTCGACACCACGCTGGACGCGCTTACCGCCGCCCCGGAGCGTCTGCTGCCGATCTACGGCACGATCGAGCGGGTTCGGAAGGCATTGCCTGCCGAAACCACCTTCCTCGGCTTCGCCGGCAGCCCCTGGACTGTCGCGACCTATATGGTGGCGGGCCAAGGCAGTAAGGAACAGGCCGAGGCACGGCGTTTCGCTTACCGCGATCCGTCCGCCTTCGCCGCCATCATAGACGGGCTCGTCGAAGCGACGACCGACTATCTGTCGCGCCAGATCGAAGCCGGCGTCGATGCCGTGCAGTTGTTCGACAGCTGGTCGGGCAGCCTCGCGCCGCGCGAGTTCGAGCGCTGGGTGATCGCACCTACCGCCGAGATCGTCCGCCGGCTTCACGAACGGCATCCTGGTACGCCGGTCATCGGCTTTCCAAAGGGCGCGGGCGGGAAGCTTCCGGCCTATGCGCGCGAGACGGGTGTCGATGCGATCGGGCTGGACGAAACGGTCGACCCTGCCTGGGCCAATCAGGTCCTGCCGGAAGGACTGCCGGTGCAGGGCAATCTCGACCCGCTGCTGCTCATCGCTGGCGGCGAAACGCTCGACGCAGCGGTAGATGCCATTCGGGCAGCTTTCCCCGATCGCCCGCATGTGTTCAATCTTGGTCACGGTATCCAGCTCGACACGCCGATCGCGCATGTCGAACGTCTGCTGGCACGGATCAGGGGTTAAGGAACGCGACCATGCTGCTCGGTTTTCTCGGCAATGCCTATCTCTGGGTCAAATCCGCCCATCTGATCTTCGTGATCTTCTGGATGGCCGGACTCTTCATGCTGCCGCGCTTCTTCATCTATCATCATGCCGCTACCCCCGGTTCGGCTGAGGATCGGGCCTGGATCGAACGCGAGCGGCGGCTGCGCTCAATCATCCTCAACCCGGCGATGATCCTCGTCTGGCTGTTCGGGCTGATGCTTGCCTTCGACCAGGGTCTCTGGGGCACCGCCTGGTTCCACGCGAAATTCGCGACGGTATTCCTGCTGTCGGGATTTCATGGCTGGGCGATCGGCTATGGCAAGAAGATGGCAGCCGGTTACCGTGCGCCGTCGGATAAGTCGTTGCGGCTAATGAACGAGATTCCGGGGATCGCGACCGCGATCATCGTGATCCTGGTGATCGTCCGCCCCTTCTGAATCGGACGGAAAGGTGCCGCTCTCTGGTCGGTCGGGCGCTTGACTTGACGCGCGGTCGCGCTTAGGTCCGCCTGTAGAACAGCGCCGCCGTCCGAGCGGAAAGCCTTTCTCCTGTCCAGAGCCGAAGCGGCCCTTTCCATCGCCGCCGCCGATTCTCCCATTCTACGCCCAAAGACCCAGGATCTCCGTCGATGCACCTGAAGGACCTCAAGAAGAAGAGCCCCGCCGATCTCGTCACCATGGCGGAAGAGCTGGGCGTCGAGGGCGCGTCGACGATGCGCAAGCAGGACCTGATGTTCGGCATCCTCAAGGTCGAGGCCGAGAATGGCGAGCAGATCATGGGCGAGGGCACGATCGAGGTGCTGCCCGATGGGTTCGGCTTTCTGCGCAGCCCCGAGGCCAATTATCTGGCCGGGCCCGACGACATCTATGTCTCGCCGAACCAGGTCCGCAAATTCGGCCTTCGCACCGGTGACACGGTCGAGGGCGAGATTCGCGCGCCGAAGGACGGCGAGCGCTATTTCGCGCTGACAAGGCTGATCTCGATCAACTTCGACGACCCGGACGTCGTCCGCCACCGCGTCAACTTCGACAATCTGACGCCGCTTTACCCCGAGCAGAAGCTGACGCTCGACACGCTCGACCCCACCGTCAAGGACAAGTCCTCGCGGGTGATCGACATCATTGCGCCGCAGGGCAAGGGCCAGCGCGCACTGATCGTGGCGCCGCCGCGCGTCGGTAAGACGGTGCTGCTCCAGAACATCGCCAAGGCGATCACAGACAACCATCCGGAAGTCTTCCTGATTGTCCTGCTGATCGACGAGCGCCCCGAGGAAGTGACCGACATGCAGCGCTCAGTAAAGGGCGAGGTCATCTCCTCGACCTTCGACGAGCCGGCCCAGCGCCACGTCCAGGTCGCCGAGATGGTCATCGAGAAGGCGAAGCGTCTGGTCGAGCACAAGAAGGATGTCGTGATCCTGCTCGACTCGATCACCCGTCTGGGACGCGCCTACAACACCGTCGTGCCGTCGTCGGGCAAGGTGTTGACCGGCGGTGTCGACGCTAACGCATTGCAGCGGCCGAAGCGCTTCTTCGGCGCCGCGCGCAATATCGAGGAAGGCGGTTCGCTGTCGATCATCGCCACCGCGCTGATCGACACCGGCAGCCGCATGGACGAAGTGATCTTCGAAGAGTTCAAGGGCACGGGCAACTCGGAAATCGTCCTCGACCGCAAGGTCGCCGACAAGCGCATCTTCCCGGCGATGGACGTCGGCAAGTCCGGTACCCGCAAGGAAGAGCTGCTGGTCGACAAGGGCAAGCTGTCGAAGATGTGGGTGCTGCGTCGCATCCTGATGCAGATGGGCACGATCGACGCGATGGAGTTCCTTCTCGACAAGATGAAGGACTCGAAGACCAACGAGGATTTCTTCGACTCGATGAACTCCTGAGCGACAGGTCGCTCGACGCGACCCTCCGCCGCCTTTTCCCCGCCAGAGATCGATCGCGCTTGCCTCGAACACGGCAGGGCGTGAAGATCGGTGTCGGAAACCCGACTAACGGGACCGGAGAGAGGAGAGCGAGGCATGGCGACCGAGGCTTGGGACAGACTGGCCGAAAGGCTTCGCAACTGGGGCCGGTGGGGGCCTGAAGACGAGCGCGGCACGCTCAATCATATCGGTCCCGAAGCGCTGCGCCGCGGTGCAGCCGCTGTTCGCCAAGGCAAGCTGTTCGGGCTCGGCCTCAACTATGACTCGAAGGGTCCGCAGATCGGGACTTTCCGATCTAACCCCGTCAAATATGTCACCGACCTGTTCACGCCGCTCGCCGAGGGCAGCGACGTCCAATATTGCGACGACGTCATCCATATGTGTTTGCAGGCGTCGACCCAGTGGGACGCCTTTGCGCACATGCATTATGGCGGGCAGCTCTATAACGGTCTCGACGCGCGGAACCATGTCGATGCGCGGCACGGCGCGCATCGCTGCGGGATCGAGCATCTGGCCCTGCCGGGCATCAGCTCGCGCGGCGTGCTGCTCGATATCGCCAGGCTGAAGGGCATGGAGATGCTCCCGCGCACCTATGTCATCACTCCGGATGACATGAATGCGGCCTGCGAAGCGGCAGGGGTCCGCATCGAGAAGGGCGATATCATTCTCGTGCGCACCGGCATGATCCGGCTGTTCACCGACACCGGCGACGCACATGCCTTCCATGGCGCGCAGGCCGGGCTCGGGGCCGATGTCGTCGAATGGCTGCACGACCATGATGTTGCCGCCGTTGCCGCCGACAATATGGCGGTCGAGGCGCTGGGGATCGAGCCGGACCCACGCTACGACGTCCCCCTGCCCGTCCATATGCTGGCGCTGCGCGACATGGGCATGCCGCTGGGCGAGATTTTCAATCTCGAGGCGCTGGCGGCCGATTGCGCGGCCGACAAGCAGTATGATTTCCTGCTGTCCGCGCCGCCCCTGCCCGTAACCGGTGGTTTTGGCTCGCCGGTCAATCCGCAGGCGATCAAATAGGCTTGCAGGAGCGTCGCCGGTCAGCTGGCTGTCGTTGCATAATCCCGGCCTGCGAACCTGTGGGGCAGAGTTTCGTCTTCGGGCCGGCCAATGAACGTCGCCCAGACCCCGCCGGGACGCCAGATGCTATCAAGGCGGGCGGCAGCCTCGGCCCGATCTTCGCCCAGCACCAGCTCCCTCCGGTAGAAGAAGGCCGACACACGGGCGTTAACGATGCAATGAACATGAACGTGGCGGTCGTGGAGGCCGTCGAGCACAGCCATGAAGCGATCGAAGTCGCTGTCTGTGGGTGCCGCGAAATCCACGGGAATGTGGATATAGCGCATGCCCAGTGTCGCGACGCTCGCCGCTTCGTCGACAAGCGCGTCTTCGTGGCTGTGCAGGGCCAGATTGATGACGTCGGAAACGCCGATCGCCGCCAGCAGCTTCAGCTGCTCTTCGGTTGGCTGGCCCGAGGTCGTCAGCCGATCGTCAAGACGGCGCCAGACGCGGATCGAAACAGGATCGTCGAGAAAGGACGGGGGCGTCATGGGCATCACTCCTTGCGATGATGCCCAGGCGAGCGGCACATTCAGCCCGCGCTCCCCGATGGTGATCCATCCTCGTCGCCAGTCACGCGGTCTGAGGATTATGTCAGACCGGATTTTGCATGGCTAGGTGACGAAGACAAAAAGCTCAGCCGCGCTCGCCGAAAAGGGCTGTGCCGATCCGTACGTGGGTCGCGCCGAGCATGATCGCGGTCTCGAAGTCGGACGACATGCCCATGCTGAGCCCGGCAAGGCTGTGCCGCGCAGCCAGCTTCGCCAACAGCGCGAAATAGGGTGCGGGTTCGACGTCGAGTGGGGGAACCGCCATCAGTCCCACGACGCGAAGGCCCGCGTCGCGCGCCCGGGCGAGGGTTACTGGCAGATCGGCGATCGCGCAGCCCCCCTTCTGGTCTTCTTCGCCGATATTGACCTGGACGAAGCAGTCGGGCCGCCGACCAAGTCGATCCATTGCCTTGGCCAGCGCGTCGATCAGCGAAGGGCGATCGACCGAATGGATCGCATCGAACAGGGCGACAGCCTGCTCGGCTTTGTTCGACTGCAGCTGGCCGATGAGATGGAGCTTGAGTCCGTCGGTGCCGCGCAGTTCGGGCCATTTCTCCTCTGCCTCCTGCACCCGGTTCTCTCCAAAGGAGCGGTGCCCGGCGGCGATCAGAGGGGCGATGGCTGTTGCTGGCTTGGTCTTCGATACGGCGATCAGATCGATGTCGCTGACCTTCCTGTCGGCCAGTGCGGCGGCATGGGCTATCCGGGACAGTATCGCGTCGACGCGCTGCTGGGGGGGGAGGATATCGGTGGTTGAGGTGCTATCTGGCATGCGCTTCGCTATAGAAGCGCCGATGACGCCCCGCCAGCCTGTGCTGCCGCATCTGTGGTTGATGACCGACGAACGGCTCGGTGACGGGCTGTTCGCTGCGATCGATCGACTTCCGCGCGGTTCGGGCGTGATCTTCCGACATTACAGCCTGCCGCTTGCCGAGCGTCGGATCCTGTTCGAGGCCGTCCGTCGACGGACTCGACGACGAGGGCTGGTCCTGTTGCTGGCTGGTGACGAGCGCATGGCACGACATTGGAGGGCAGACGGAGCGCATCACCGTCAGCCCCATGCGCCGCGCTTCGGGACCGCTCCCGTCCATGATCGACGCGAGATGCGGGCAGCCGAGCGTTCGGGCGCCGCCGCGCTCCTGCTGTCGCCGGTCCATGCGACCCGTTCCCATCCCGGTGTGTCGGGTCTTGGCCGGGTGCGCTTTGCCGCATTGTTGCGCGCGACGCGGCTGCCGGTCATTGCCCTAGGCGGCATGACGGCGCAGCGCGGACGCCAAGCGTGCTTGCTTGGCGCATATGGGTGGGCAGCGATCGATGCCTGGGGTGGATTGTCAGGCGGCAAAAAGCGCGGCTGACGCCAGAGATCAGAAGCGGAAGGCGGTTCCGACGTAGACCGACTGGCTGTCGCGACGCTGATCGCTCGTCAGGTCGGTGTGGTCGCGCTGGCTCTTGTAGCGAACGCCACCCGAGAGCTCGAGATTCTTGGTGAGCGAGAAAGAGCCGCCCAGGTCGACCGAGAGAGCTTCCTCCGGTCCTCCGAGATTGGTTGCTCCGGTCGCCTTCTCCGTACCGAACAGCAGACGGGTGCTCCACTTGGAGCGCGAATAGCTGAGCCCGATGTCCGCCATCTGGCGGGTATCCGGAATGGTGCCGCCGTCGAGGCGCGCGAAGTCGCCCGACAGGGTGAAATGTTTCCAACCCACCGAGGCGCCGAGGCTGTAGGCCGTGGGTGCCAGGCCCATGTTGAGCGCGGTGGTGTTCGGAATGGTGATCGTCGATCCGGCGAGCGTGGTGGTGCTCGAGGTGCCGGGCTTGGACGAGCGGGCGCGGATCGCCACCGTCACCGCACGCTTGCCATTGCCGCCCGAGGGGGTGAAGCGGAAGCTGGGTTCGGAGAAGCTGCCGCCGACGCGGTCGAACAAGGCAGCCTGACGGGGATCGGATGCGGCCGGCGTGAAGAAGCCGATACCGCGGGCCTTCTTGCGGTCGACCTTGACCTTAGGCGCAGCGGGGGTCTTGGCGGCTTCGACGGGCACAGACAGGGCCAGCGACGCGAGCAGCGCCGTCCCCATCATCCTTGCCGTGACCCCCTTGACCATCATCCTGCCAAATCCGGACTTATCTCTATGTCAGACGGTTAGCACTCGATCGGAGTCGATGCCAGCCGGCTGCAGCGAAAGTCCGTCCCTGTTGCACAGACTCCACAGCCGCCGAACGCCTTTAGAGGCATATCCGTTTCAGATCGATGAATCTTACCGTGCGCCGGGAGCAACAAGCGGTTTGTGCCGGCCGGCGTCTCGCCGGAACGCCTTGCTTGCCGGGCAAAGACATGTTGCCCGGTGGGGGCATGTGTCTATAACGGCGCGCAACGCCTTTTCGAGCCCCAAGGACTTGCCTGACATGATCCGTCGCCCCTGCCGTACCGCGATCGCCCTTGCCCTCGTCGCCTCGCTGGCGGCCTGCGGAGGTGGGCGCAACAAGGCGCAGCTCGCGTCCGACGTCGCGGCGGCAAAGACCACGACGATCGGCATCAACACCTATTTGTGGAAGGCCTCGCTCGAGGCGCTCAGCTTCATGCCGCTGCTGCAGGCGGATTCCAACGGCGGAGTTATTGTCACCGACTGGTATGTGAACCCCAACCAGCCTGCCGAGCGGATGAAGGTGACCGTGACCATCCTCGACGCCGATCTGCGCGCCGATGCCGTTCGCGTAGCGCCGCAGCGTCAGGTGCTGTCCAACGGGAACTGGGTCGACACGTCGGTCCAGGCTGCGACCGCGCAGAAGCTGGAAGACATCATCCTGACCAAGGCCCGAGACCTGCGCCGCGCGACCATCGCCGGCTGAAGAAGAAGCGAAAGATCAAGTGAACGCGCGTTTCAACCATTTGAAGGCCGACGCGCACTGGCAGCGCGTCTGGGAAGACCGGCAGACCTTTCAGGCCCGCGACGATAGCGAGCGGCCTAAAAGCTATGTCCTCGAGATGTTCCCCTATCCGTCGGGGCGCATCCACATGGGCCATGTGCGCAACTACACCATGGGCGACGTGCTCGCCCGCTTCCGCCGGATGAAGGGCTATGAAGTGCTCCATCCTATGGGATGGGACGCCTTCGGCATGCCGGCGGAAAATGCCGCCATGGAAAAGAAGGTCCACCCGGGCGACTGGACCCGCGCCAATATCGCGGCGATGCGCGAGCAGCTGAAGCGGATCGGTTTCGCACTCGACTGGAGCCGCGAGCTCGCCACCTGCGAGCCCGATTATTACGGGCAGGAACAGGCGCTGTTCCTCGACCTGTTCGCAGCAGGTCTGGTCTATCGCAAGGAATCGGCGGTCAACTGGGATCCGGTCGACATGACCGTGCTCGCCAATGAGCAGGTGATCGACGGTCGAGGCTGGCGATCGGGCGCGCTCGTCGAGCGGCGCAAGCTGAGCCAGTGGTTCCTCAAGATCACCGACTTTGCCGACGAACTGCTCGACGGTCTGAAGACGCTCGACCAGTGGCCCGAGAAGGTCCGGACGATGCAGGAGAACTGGATCGGCAAGTCGCAGGGCATGCGTTTCCGCTTCACGCTCAATCGCCCGGTCGGCGAGATTGACGGCTTCGACGTGTTCACGACCCGGCCCGACACGCTGTTCGGGGCGAGTTTCGCGGCGGTCGCTCCCGACCATCCGATCGCGCAGGCTCTGGCGGCGGACGACGAGGCACTGCAGGCATTCATCGCCGACTGCAAGCGGACCGGTACGGCGGCGGCCGAGATCGAAACGGCGGAGAAGAAGGGGTATGACACCGGCCTGACGGTTGCACATCCGCTCGATCCCGCGTGGAAGCTGCCGGTGTTCGTCGCGAATTTCGTGCTGATGGAATATGGCACGGGCGCGATCTACGCCTGCCCGGCGCACGACCAGCGCGACCTCGATTTCGCCCGGAAATATGCCCTGCCGGTCAAGCGCGTCGTCGCGCCAACGCCCGAGGATGCCGATGCGCCGATCGGCGACGAAGCCTATGTTGGGCCCGGCCGCATCGTCAATTCCGCCTTCCTCGACGGTCTGTCGGTGGAAGAAGCCAAGGCTGCCGTCATCGCACGCGGCGAGAGCGAAGGCTGGGGCCAGGGCACGACGGTGTGGCGCCTGCGGGACTGGGGCGTCTCCCGGCAGCGTTACTGGGGCACGCCCATCCCGATCATCCATTGCGACGATTGCGGCGCAGTTCCGGTCCCACACGAACAGCTGCCGGTGGTCCTGCCCGAGGATGTCAGCTTCGACATTCCCGGCAATCCGCTCGATCGCCATCCGACTTGGAAGCATGTAGATTGCCCCTCCTGCGGCAAGCCCGCACGGCGGGAGACCGATACGCTCGACACCTTCGTCGATTCCAGCTGGTATTTCATCCGTTTCGCCAGCGCACCGGGCGACAAGCCGTTCGACCGCACGGTGGCCGAACAATGGCTGCCGGTCGGGCAATATATCGGCGGGGTCGAGCATGCGATCCTGCACCTGCTCTACGCCCGCTTCTGGACCCGCGCGCTCGAGCGGATCGGCAAGATCTCGGTGAAGGAGCCCTTCACCGGATTGTTTACCCAAGGGATGGTGACGCACGAAACCTACAAGGGGCCCGACGGCCAGTGGCTGAGCCCCGAGGAGGTCTCGAACGGTGTCGTGATCGCAACCGGCAAACCAGCGACGGTGGGCCGCATCGAGAAGATGTCTAAGTCCAAGAAGAACGTCGTCGATCCGGGCCCCATCGTCGAACAATATGGCGCGGACGCGGTCCGCTGGTTCATGCTGTCGGACAGCCCGCCGGAGCGCGATCTCGAATGGACCGAGAGCGGGATCGAGGGCTGCTGGCGCTTCGTCAACCGGTTGTGGCGGATGACCGACGCGGCCGAACCCGCAGAAGGCGAAGACAAGGATCTTGATCGCAAGCTGCACCGCGCGATTGCGGGAATAGCGACCGATATCGAGGCGCTCGGCTTCAACCGGGCGGTTGCCAAGGTCCACGAGCTGGCCAATGCGATCGAGAAGGCGCCGCCATCGGCGAGCCGGACGGCTGCCGCGCGAACGCTGGTTCGCCTGATCGCGCCGATGGTGCCGCATCTCGCCGAGGAGGCCTGGGCGCGGCTCGGCGAACCGGGTCTCGTGGCCGATGCTGCATGGCCCGATCATGATCCGGCGCTGTTGGTCGATGACGAGGTGACCATTGCCGTCCAAGTCAACGGCAAGCTGCGCGACACGCTGACGGCCCCGAAGGGCTTGCCCAAAGACGCATTGCAGAGCCTCGCGCTGCAATCGGAGAAGATCGTGAAGCTGCTGGAAGGCGCTGAACCCAAGAAGGTGATCGTCGTTCCCGACCGGCTTGTGAACATCGTCGCATGAGCCGGCGTCTCCGCCTTGTCCTGTCGCTGGCGCTGATCGCCGGTCTTTCGGCGTGCAGCCTTCGTCCGCTCTATGTCGATGGTGGTGCGGGCGCGACCGCAGCCACGCTGTCCTCGGTCGAGGTCTCGGCGATCGGCGGGCAGAGCGGCTGGCTGGTGCGGAACGCGCTCGACGACCGGCTGCACAGGCAGGGCCGGGCCGCAGCTCGCTACAAGCTCGAAGTCGAGCTGGACGACGACATAACCGGCTTCGGGACCCGTCTCGACAACACGATCAGCCGCGAGCGGCGGACCCTGCGGGCGCGCTATCGGCTGGTCGATGCGGCGACCGGTTCGGTTCTCCTCGATCAGACCGCTGCAGCGGATGCCGGGATCGACGTGACCCAGTCCGATTATGCGACGCTGGCGGCGGAACAGACCGCGCTCGAACGCATGGCCGAGCGCCTTGCCGATCAGATCGTGGCGCGTGTCGCCACCTATGCCGGTCGCAGCACGGCCCGGTGAAAGCCGACGCCGGCCAGATCGCGCGCGCTCTCGACAAGCCGGACGGGTCCGTTCGGCTCTTCCTTCTCTACGGTCCCGATGAATCGGGTTCGCGGGCGCTTGGGGCGCGTCTCGACAAGGCGATGGGGGCCGATGCCGAACGGATTGACCTGAGCGGGAGCCAGATCAAGGACGATCCCGCCCGGCTCGCCGACGAGGCGGCGTCGATCTCGCTGTTCGGCGGCGCACGTCACATCCGCGTCGATCCCGCCGGCGACGAAATCATCGATGCGGTCGAGGCGCTGCTGGAGGCGCCCTCTGCCGGTAATCCGGTCGTTGTCGTGGCGGGTAACCTCCGCAAGGACGCCAAGCTGGTCAAGGCCGCCCTCGCCTCTCCGCTGGCGCTGGCCTTTGCCTCCTATCTGCCGGAGGGCCGGCAGGCGGACCAGGTGGCGGTGGAAATGGCTCGCGAGTTGGGCCTGCGGCTCGATCAGCGCACGGCGCAGACACTGGTTGCGGCAACCAATGCGGATCGGGGCCTGATCCTGCGCGAGGTCGAGAAGATCGCGCTCTATCTCGACGCTACCCCCGAGAGCCCGAAGGAACTGGACGCGGAAACGCTCGCAGCGATCGGTGCCGAGAATGACGAGAGCGACGTGGCGGCTATCGTCGATGCCGTCATGGGCGGACGCCCCGATGTCGCAGCAGCGGAGCTGGCCCTGATCGGCCCTACCGAGGCGATCGGAGTGGTGCGGGCCGTCCTCCGGAAATTGGCCATGCTCGCTCCGCTCCGGGCCGAAGTCGCTCAGGGTCGGACGATCGACGCGGTCATGGCCAGTAGCGGAAAGGCGATCTTCTGGAAGGAACAGAAGACCGTGGCCGGGCTTCTTCAGCGCTGGTCGCCTGAACGGATCGCGGCGGCCACGGAGCGTCTGGCGGGATTGGAGCGGGCCTATAAGCGTTCGGGCTCGGCAGGCATGGTTCTGGTGACCGAGGAACTGCTGACCATCGCACGGGCTGCTGCTGCGCGCCGGTAGTTACGCACTGAATTCAGTGGTTTGAGCTGGTTCTCGACTATTCCGCAAAATAGTATTCGCAAATCCTCTTAAAGAGGATTTTGCAACTTTGCAGTCTGTCGAAAACTTCGCAGATTGTGCGAATAGCTTGTTATCACGCGGTTTGAACTCGTTCAGATCGGTTCTCCGCTGAGCCGCTGGCAGACGAGGTCGAGCTGGTCGAGCGTCGAATAGCCGATCGACACTTTTCCGCCCTTTTCCGTATGTTCGATCTGAACCTTGAGGCCCAATATGTCGCCGATCTGGCGTTCGAGCGCCAGGATGTCGGCATCTGCGATCGGCGGCACAGCGGGACCAGAAGCCGGGCGGCCATCGCCTTTCGCTGCCGGCCGCGCTTTCTTCGCCAGCGCTTCGGTGTCGCGGACCGACAGATCCTGGTTCACCACCTGTTCGGCGAGCACTTCGGCGTCGGGCGAAGTGATCAGCGCGCGGGCATGACCCATGCTGAGACGTCCGTCCGCCAGCATGGAACGGACGCCTTGCGGCAGGTCGAGCAGGCGCAGCAGATTGGCGATATGGCTGCGCGATTTGCCCACCAGCTTGCCCAGCGCTTCCTGGGTGTGGCCAAAGTCGTTCACAAGCCGTTGATAGGCTTCGGCTTCCTCAATCGCGTTGAGGTCCTGTCGCTGCACATTCTCGACGATGGCGAGTTCGAGCGTCTCGCTGTCCGAAAGCTCGCGAACGATCGCCGGGACTTCGTGGATCCGGGCCCGCTGCGCAGCGCGCCAGCGGCGTTCTCCGGCGATGATCTGATAGCCGCCGCTCGACGGATGCGGACGCACTACGATTGGCTGCAGCAGTCCACGCTCGGCGAGCGAGCTGGCGAGATCGGCCAGCGCCTCTTCGTCGAAATGCCGGCGCGGCTGATCGGGATTGGGCGCGATGGCGGCGACCGGGAGCATCTGTATGCCGGCAGAGCGTGCTGCGCCAGGTGCCAGCGGCTGTTCCGACGCAACTTCGCCGAGGAGAGCGGACAGGCCGCGTCCCAGACCACGACGGGGTGCATCGGCGCTCATGCTGCCTGGGCCTTGCGGGTCAGGCGGGCGATGCATTCACGGGCGAGCGAGATATAGGCCTCCGATCCGGGACAGCGATGATCGTAGATGAGAGCGGGTACGCCATGGCTGGGCGCTTCCGACAGGCGCACGTTACGCGGAATGACGGTCTCGAACACGACGTCGCCAAGAACGCTACGAACGTCGGCGGCGACCTGTTCGGACAGGCGGTTTCGGCGGTCATACATCGTCAAAGCCACGCCGAGTATGGACAGCTGCGGATTGAAGCGGGCACGCACTCGCTCGATCGTCTGCAGGAGCTGGCTGAGGCCTTCCAGAGCGAAAAATTCGCATTGCAGTGGCACGAGCATCATATTCGCCGCGACCAGCGCATTGACCGTGAGCAGGCCCAACGAAGGGGGGCAGTCGATCAGGCATACATCCCAGCGGTTTTCGTCCTGGGCGAGTGCATCGTGCAGACGATGCGTACGCTTGTCGACTTCGATCAGTTCGATTTCGGCGCCGCTCAGGTCGACCGTGGCCGGGACGATGTCGAGCCGGGGGATCTGCGTTGGAACGACGGCTTCGTCGAGCGTGCAGTCGCGACGCAGCAGCTCGTAGCTGCTCTTGCCCCGTGCACCCTGCTGCAGGCCAAGCCCGGTTGAGGCATTGCCCTGCGGATCGAAGTCGACGAGAAGCACTCGCCAGCCGGTCGCGGCAAGGGCGGTTGCGAGGTTTATCGCGGTGGTGGTCTTGCCCACCCCGCCCTTCTGGTTCGCAATGGCGATCCGGATCATCGCTGTCCCTTTGACGGTGCCTTGGCCTTGATCGTCCTGCCGGGCACGGGTGTGACGCCCGAGGCCACGATGATCGCAGCGTCGGTATCGGTCATGCTCGGAACGATGTTGAACACACCCTGCCATGTTCCTGTGACGGCTTCCAGTTCGGATGCTGCGCTGCGCCCTTTCGGCAGTAGCCACAGCGTTTTTTCGTCGGCAAACGGCTTGGCCAGGGGCAGCAGGCGGTCGAGTGGTGCGAACGCCCGTGCGCTGATGACGTCATAGCGGCTCGGCGTAAGTGTTTCGAGACGCTGGCCGGCCACGCTCACCCGATCGTCCAGCCCGAGACGTTCGATCATCGAACGGAGGAAGTCGATGCGCTTCCGGCGCGACTCGACCAATGTCACCGACACGTCGGGCCGCATGATAGCGATGACCATGCCCGGGAAACCGGCGCCCGAGCCAAGATCGAGCCAGCGGGCGACCGTCTCGGGCGCGAGGTCGAGCAGCTGCGCAGAGTCGAGAATGTGGCGCGTCCACATATGATCCGCCGTCGATGCCGCGATGAGGTTCTGATGGGCCATCTCCTCCTGGACCATCGCAATGAGCTGCTCGAGCCGCTCGACTGTTTCACGTGGAACAGTGTGGATGACCGCTGCGCGTGCCTCGTCCTCTGTCATGCCGCCAGCTTCCGTGCATGGACCATGATCGCCGCGAGGGCGGCGGGGGTTATCCCCCTGATACGGCCGGCGGCAGCGAGGTCGTCGGGACGGGCGGCATTGAGCCGTTCGATCATCTCATTCGATAGCCCCGCAATCGATGCATAGTCATCGATATCAGATAGCGCGAGGCGTTGATCGGCGCGCAGCCGGGCGATCTCCTCATCCTGCCGCGCAAGATAGGGCGCATACCGACAGTCTTCGATCAGTTCCGCGCGCACCGCGTTCGAGATGGTCTTCCAGAGCGGAATGATCGTCGCCAAGTGCTCGTCACGGACATCAGGATAGCGCAGCCACTCGGCAACAGATCGGCGGCTATGGTCAGCCGTCACATGGGCGCCGGCATCGATCATCTGTTCGGCGGTCGCCAATGTCTGGGCAAGCAACCCCTGTCCCTCGCCTTTCTCCGTCTCCCGCTCTGCATGCCATCCACGCCTAGTCGCGCCGACAGCGCCCAATCCAATCGCCCAGCGAGTCAGACGCGTGGAGGCATTGTCGGCTCGAAGCCGTAGCCGATACTCTGCACGTGCGGTCAACATGCGGTAAGGTTCCGATACGCCCTGCAGCGTGAGATCGTCGACCATAACCCCGATATAGCTCGATGCCCGGTCGAACAGGACGGGCTCGCCCCCAGCGGCAAAAGAGGCAGCGTTGAGGCCTGCGACCAGCCCTTGGGCTGCCGCTTCCTCATATCCGGTGGTGCCATTGATCTGCCCGGCACAGAAGAGGCCCGGCAAAGCGCGCAGTGCGAGGCCCGCTGTCAGGCTACGTGGGTCGATATAGTCATATTCGACAGCATAGCCCGGCTGGACGATGTGGACATTCTCGAGCCCGGGCACGGTTCTCAGCATGTCGAGCTGAACATCTTCGGGGAGCGATGTCGAGACGCCGTTGGGGTAGATGAGATGATCCCGCAGCCCTTCCGGCTCGAGGAAAATCTGGTGGCCATCACGGTCGCCGAAACGGTGGACCTTGTCCTCGATCGACGGACAGTAGCGAGGGCCCGTGCCCTCGATGACCCCCGAGAACAGCGGCGAGCGGTCAAGGCTCCGTCGAATGATGTCGTGCGTCCGAGCGTTGGTCCGCGTAATTGCGCAAGAGAGTTGCGGTATCGAGCGCTTTCCATGCAGAGGCGAAAAGGTCCAGCCAGAGTTATCGGATGGCTGGCGGTCGAGACCGGCCCAGTCGATCGTCCGCCCGTCGAGACGAGGAGGGGTGCCGGTCTTCAGCCGACCGAGAGGAAGGGCAAGATCGCGGAGTTGATCCGCCAATCCCATCGCTGCCGCTTCGCCGACGCGCCCGCCCGCGCACGAGGCCATGCCGAAATGGAGTTTGGCATTGAGGAACGTGCCGGTGGCGAGGACCACCGCCTTGGCCCGGAGGTCGCGACCGTCCCGCAGTCGCACGCCGCTTGTTTCACGTGGAACGTCGCCAAGCAGCAGTTGCTCGACTGACCCCTCCACGATGGAAAGCTGGTCCAGTTCTCCGAGGAGGTCGTGGACAGCGGCGCGAAAGAGCAGGCGGTCGGCCTGTACGCGAGGCCCCTGCACCGCCGAGCCTTTGCTGCTGTTGAGCATGCGATAGTGGATCGCCGCGCGATCGGCAGCGCGCGCAATCAGCCCGTCGCACGCATCGACCTCTCGGACGAGATGGCCTTTACCGAGACCGCCGATCGCCGGATTGCACGACATCGCGCCAATCATGTCCCGGCGCATGCTGACCAACGCAACCGACGCGCCCATCCGGGCTGCGGCCGCTGCCGCTTCGCAGCCGGCATGCCCACCGCCCACGACAATGACGTCGAACCGATCTCCGCTACCACTATGTTGCATGCCCGCGGGCTATCTCAGCCCCGCAGCCAAGTCAAAAGCGTTCCACGTGGAACAACCTATTTTCCGATGCAGAAGCGTCCGAACAGGCCGTCCAGCATGTCCTCGGTGCCGGCCCTGCCTGTCAGCGTATCGATGGCCGACCGGCACAGCCGCAAAGCCTCCGCTATCAGCAGCGGATCCCGCTCGGCCGAAGCGAGGCCGAGCGCGCTGGACAGCCGGCCGATCTGCTGGCGCTGTCGGAGCGATAGAGCAACCTCGTCCTCCCGCGGCAGGAGTGCCTGTGCACGCTCCGTAAGCAAATCGATCAGGTCCGGCATCCCTGCCCCAGTCCGCGCAGAGAGCTGCAGATCGACACCGTCCGGAACTGGCCCGTCTTCCATGTCGCAGCGAGCCGCAATGCGCACAGAGCCGTAAGGGGCTGCGCCGGGGGCACCCATCCACAACAAGATATCGGCAGTAGCCATGGCCTGCCTGGCGCGATCGATCCCGATAATTTCCACGGCGTCGGCGGGCCGCTCGTGCAACCCGGCGGTATCGGTCAGCAGGAAAGCGATTCCCCCGATCGACACGGGTACCTCGACCAGATCCCGCGTCGTTCCTGCCAATGGCGTGACGATCGCGGCGTCACGGCCCGCTAGCGCATTGAGCAAGGTCGATTTGCCGGCATTGGGCGGCCCGGCAAGGACGACGCGGATGCCGTCGCGCAGACGTTCGACAGGTGGTCGGTCGACCCATCCCGACACGTCCCGGGTCAAGGAGCGCAGATCTTCGTCGAAGCCTGTGCCCAGGTTGGGCACATCATCCTCATCCTCGAAATCGAGCACCGCCTCCACCCGTGCCGACAGCGAGAGGAGCTGGTCCAGCCATGTCTGCAGCTTGCGGCTGAATGCCCCATCCGCGAGCGCCAGCGCGTTGCGACGCTGGGTTTCGGTTTCCGCGCTCAGGAGGTCGCCAAGCGCTTCCGCTTCATTGAGGTCGATCCGGCCATTGGCGAAGGCCCGGCGCGTAAACTCGCCGGCTTCGGCGGCACGTAAATCCGGCAAGCTTCCCAGGGTTTCGAGCACCGCACGGGTAACCGCCCTACCCCCATGGACGTGAAGTTCCACCATATCTTCGCCAGTCGCCGTGGAGGGGCCGGGCAGCCACAACAGCAGCGCCTGATCGAGCGGATGCCCATCGACCGGGCTGATCAGCCGTCTGAGCGATGCCCGCCGCGGAGCGGGTCTGGCGCGACCAGCAAGAAGCGCGTCCAGAGCGGCTCCTGCTCCGGGGCCGCTGAGCCGCACCACCGCGACGCCGGCCGGCGGGGCCCCGCTCGACAGGGCGAAGATGGTGGAGGCGAGGGTGGGCGGTAGCGGGTTACTTGCCGCCACTGCCCGTACGACCGATCTGATCAAACATCGAACGCCACATGTTCATCCCCGCCTCGCCCATGGGCATCCAATTGCGGACCATCTGGTCGAGCACGTCCGGGGTTATCCCCTCCTCGATCATCGTCTTCATCTTGTCCACATAAGCGTCGTGGACGACCGACAGATCGGGCAGACCCATGAAGCGGCGCGCTTCCTCGGGCGTGCAGTCGACATCGACGGTGATCTTCATGCGCGGCTCCAAGGGTCATTGAAACGTCGGCCTTCATGGCTAGAGTCTCGGCACGCCCATGTCCATGATGATGATCTCCGCTCTGCCTTCGTCTCCGCTCGGGATGATCCTGATCGAGTCGGACGCCAGCCAGATCCATCGCATCAGTCTGGTGCCGCCGGGCTCGGCAGAGATTTCCGACCCCGGCACGATGTCAATGCCGGCGGCGGAGGCGGTCGCGCAGCTTGAGGCTTATTTCGACGGACGGAGCGATCGCTTCGATCTCCCGCTGGCACCGGCGTCCACGGCACGTGGGGAAGCGCTTCGGCGTGCGATCGTCGACATCCCGCCTGGAGAGACCAGGAGCTACGGAGAGGTGGCGCGGCTTGCCGCATCGAGCCCTCGTGCGGTCGGCCAGGCCTGCGCCCGCAACCCTTTTCCGATCGTCGTTCCCTGCCATCGGGTGCTAGGGACTGGCGGTGCGATCGGCCATTATTCCGCCGGCGATGGAGTCGCCACCAAGAGGTGGCTGCTTGAGCATGAAAGACGAGGAGGACTGCTGTGAAAAGCTATACCGAGATCAAGACCCTGACCGGGGATGAGGAGTTTCTCGCCTATACGTCACAGCCGACGTCGGAACCCAAGGGTGCGATCATCGTGATCCAGGAGATTTTCGGGGTCAATGAAGGCATCCGTATCAAATGCGATGCGTGGGCCGAGCTTGGCTACCTCGCGGTTGCGCCCGATCTCTTCTGGCGGATCCGCCCGGGCATCGAACTGGATGCCGACGTCGAGTCTCAGCTGCAGGAAGCCTTCGGCCTGTTCGGCAAATTCGACCAGGAAGCGGGCATCAGGGACATCGAGGCGACGATCCGGGAGGCCCGCCGCATGGTCGGCGGTAAGAAGGTCGGCGCGGTCGGCTACTGTCTCGGCGGACGGCTCGCCTTCATGACCGCGGCGCGGACCGATATCGACGCCAGCGTCGGCTATTATGGCGTCGGCATAGACGGGCTGCTCGGCGAGGCGCATGCGATCGCCCATCCCCATGCCCAGCATATCGCGGCCAATGACGGGTTCGTTCCGCCCGAAGCCCAGGCGCGGATGCATGCCGGGCTCGACGATCATCCCAAAGTGACCTTGTGGGATTATGAAGGCGTCGACCATGGCTTCGCCGCGACAATGGGACTGCGGCGCGTCGATTCCGCAGCCCGCCTGGCAGATGGGCGGACCGAAGCCTTCTTTGCCGAACATCTCGCCTGAAGGGAGAGCAAGTGAAGGATTACCGACTCGTCGCGCCCCAATTCGGCGGACCCGAGGTCATTGAGGCCGTCGCGCTGGAGCCTGCTCCGGTTGCGCCGGGCAAGGTGCGGGTTCGGCACCATGCGATCGGCGTCAATTTCATCGATACCTATCATCGCACGGGGCTCTATCCGCAGCCGCTTCCTGCCCCCCTGGGCGTGGAGGCGGCCGGCGTGGTCGAGGCGGTCGGCGAGGCGGTGAGCGGCTGGCAGCCCGGTAAACGGGTCGCCTATGCGATCGCTGCGCCGGGAAGCTATGCGAGCTGGCAGGATGTCGATGCGGGACGGCTCCTCGCCCTGCCCGACTCCATCGCCGACGATAAAGCGGCCGCGATGCTGCTCAAGGGGCTCACGGTCGAAATCCTGATCAACGGATGCGCAAAGATTCAGCCCGGCCAGAGCGCGCTCGTCCTCGCCGCGGCTGGCGGAGTCGGACGGCTTCTTGTCCAGTGGCTGAACGCGATCGGCGTCCGCGTCATTGCCCATGCGGGGTCGGCGGAGAAAGCCGCTATCGCTCGCGCACTCGGCGCCTCGACCGCCCTCCACTGCCCCTTTGCCGACCTCGCCGCCGCGGTGCGCGCGGCGAATGACGGCAAAGGGGTCGACGTCGTTTTCGACGGCGTCGGCGCCGACAGCTGGGAAGCGTCGCTCGACTCGCTCGGGCGGCGCGGCCTGATGATCAGCTTTGGCAATGCGTCTGGGCCGGTGCCCCCGTTCAGCCCGCTCGAACTGGCAAAGCGCGGCTCGCTCAGCGTCGTGCGACCGCGGCTGTATGATTATATCGTCGAGCGCTCCGAACTCGAGGCCTCGGCGGCAGCCTTGTTCGGCATGATCGCGGATGGTCGGCTCGAAGTGGAGATCGGCTTGCGCCTGCCGCTGTCCAAAGCATCCGAAGCGCATCGCGCGCTGGAAGGGCGAGCGACGACCGGTTCGGTCATCCTCACGGTGTGAGCAGCGATCTCACCGCATTGGCCCCGTGCCTATCCGCACGGGGCCGGCGTCGGCATGGCGGCCTTGTTGGAGTTGCGGCAGCTGAGGCGTCACCAACAGGCTGATGTCCGGGCGTTCCTCAACCACGCCTTGGACCATCGCCATCACGTCTGACGTGAAATACCGCCCATAGTTGAAACATTCGGAGGGTCGGTAGCGTGAGATCGGCCCCGGCTGGTCGCACAGATAGCCCAGATGAAGTCCGATCGCCGCGCCGAGCCGTTCGTCGAAATACATTCCGCCCGACGATCCCGCCTCGGCATTGGCCGAGGTCGCAAACAAAGCCGAGTCGTCGCTGATCGAAGGCCCTTCCGCGTTAAGCAGCGAGACGCGCAGTTGCGCGCGGGGAAAGCGGTCCACGAGCCCACGACTATCGTGAAGGATCTGCGATTCGCGTATGTCGGCGCGGAACGCCAGCAGGCTTACCGGCTTGCGTGCCTGGAACCGCGTCAGCCGTATGGCTGGCAGAACCGCTCCTTCGGCTGGTCGATTGAGCCGGAGCACGGCAATGTCGAAGCTGCTGTCGAACCGGCGCCGGGGATCGGCCCAAGGCGACAGGATATAGTCGATCGTGAATATGTCACGGACGGTTTCGTCGCGATTGAACAGAACGAAGATGCATTCCTTGACCGGTAACTGCATCGCTACCGGTCGAAAGGGTGGTGCGGGCAACTTGAAAAAGGCGTGAGCGACGGTGATCGCGGTCTGGTTGCTTCCGATCAGCCACGCCGAAGCAATATGCGTGATCCCGGGGATGGCCGGGTCGAGGCATTCGATCCGCCCTACGGAGTCGAAGGCATCCCGCGGACCGGCCCGGCTAGCGATCGCATGCTCATCCTGATCATCGCTGAAGATGATGGCCTCACCCGCCGATCCAACGAGAAACGCGAGGGCGATGGCCCACCCGATCGCATATGGCCGCCCCGCCCCCATGAGGGATACATCAAAGGCGGCTGGGAGACGGTTGCTGACCTCTTTCTAGACGCTTGCGCAGCGCCGCAAGTTCTCCAAGTGAGGATTGCACATTGCGGTGCAGCGTCACCAACATCTCCTCGATGTCGGCCGGGAGCGCTCCTGCATCCCTGTGCGCCTTGCGGATCTGGTCCGCAAGGAACCTCTCCCCCCGCAACAACTCCTCTACGACCGATTGCTCGCTGTCGAGCAACGCGGATTTCAGATCCAGGAAAAGCCTGTGCGCGGAACCAAGAAATGTGCCCTGCAATTCGGCATGGCCGCCATGGGCCTCGATCGCCCGTCGCAACGCTACGGCCAGACGCTGCCGTTCCAGCGCATGCATCTCGCAATAGCTGTACCAGCCGAAACCATGGGTGTGGGACGCGATATGCTCATAGCCGGAGACACTGTCGGCGACGGTTTCAACCAGAGCGATGATGGACGCATGAAGCCGCTGAGACATAACAGGAAGCCCTCCCTCATGCTTGGTCTAACAGCGGTCTGATCAAATCAATTCAGGATAATCCCTGTTTACCATGCGGATACCACGTAAAAGGGCCCGCCAGGTGGGCGGACCCTCTTATTGCATTCCCACGACGATCAGGCAGCTTGCGGAAGCTGCGGGCGCGACCGCCGCGTCCGCATGACGGCGCCGACCAAGCCAAATCCGAGGATCAGCATCGCCCAAGTGGACGGTTCAGGCGCCACGACAGGGTTGCTGCTGCTCGACAGGCTCGAAAGATCGCCCTGGAAATAGTTGTTGTGGATCTCACCATTGGCATTCTGCCGGACGTTGTTGCCGATCACAGTGCCATCGATATTCCCGCTATTGCCACCGGTGATGTCCGCAAAGACGCCGAGGATCGAGCCGCTGAACTGCCGACCGATATCGACTGTCGTTGCCTCGTAGAAATTGAACAACACGCGATTGTCACCGCTGAAGCGGTTGAAATTACGATTGAAGTCGATGTCGGTGCCGGCGACGTTGATCACCAGCGTGGCATCGCTCGGCAAGGTGATCAGCAGCTGCTGATTCGAATTGCCTTCGAACATCGCTTCCGACCAATTGAGGACGTTCAGACCGCTATTGGCGACCGTGATCGTCTGGTTGTTGCTGTCGCCGCCGACGGTCACACCCGCGGTGTTCGCCAGAGTAGCGAGATTCTGGCTGAGGCTGGTCAGTGATGCCTTGATATCGTTGGTCTGCGCGTTGATCGTGTTCGCGAAGTTCGCGCCGCCATATTGGAAGCTGGTGTTGTTCGCGAAGGCGCTGTTCGATCCGCCATAAGTCACGACGTTATTGCCGTTATTGTTGAAATTGCCGCTGACGGAGCCACCCACGGCGATGCCGCCACCGGCGTTCACGCTGCCCGACAATTGTGCGCTGCCGCCGACCGTCAGCGCCGGGGTGCCATATTGGCTCGCCGGGATGTTGTTGTTCTGGATCGTGAAATTGTTGCCTGCGGTGAAGCTGCCGCCGACATATACGCGTCCGTCGACATGGTTGTACGACTGGAAATTGTTGAACGAGACGACGTTCCATTCCTTCATCGCGGCAATGCCGGTCGAGATCGACTGACCGACCAGTGCCGCCTGCGCGGGAAGCGCTGCTGTCACGGCAAGCGCGCCAGCGACCAGCATCGGAAGGATTCGAAAGGGACGCATCACGATACTCCAAAGCGTCTCGTCGGAGTCGATCTCCGACAGCATGGAAAGGCCTTTATACTAAAGCTGCCGGATACTCCAGTAATAATAAACCGATATCATATCGGCTATGGACGGCGCTATTGTAAAAAAATCCGACACATTGAACATATCGGGACAGGATAAAGTATAGTCTAAGTCAAAGAAGGAAAATAACCCTACGCAAACGTAAAATATCGCAACATCGTCGACGCGCAAAAAAATAGCCTCCACGCCGGAGCGCGGAGGCTTGTAACATGGCGTGCCGGGTTCAGCCGATCAGGGGAAGAACCTGATGCCCGCCTTCCCAGATCATCTTGAGGGCAACGTACAGGATGACGAGCAATCCGACATAGGCGATCCAGCGATAGCGCTCGATATATTGGGCGATGACGTTTGCAGCGACGCCCATCAGCGCCACCGACAGAAGCAGGCCGATCACCAGGATGCCCGGATGGTCGCGCGCTGCGCCGGCCACCGCCAGGACGTTGTCGAGGCTCATCGACACATCGGCAAGCGCGACCGCCCAGGCGGCGCCGAGGAAACTCTTGGTCTGGGGAATGCCGTCATGCTCCACGGGATCTTCGCCCGCAGCCATGCTGGAATGCCGGATTTCGCGGAACATTCTCCAGGCGACCCAGAGCAGCAGCAGCCCGCCCGCGAAGACGAGGCCGACGATGTTCATCAACATGCTCACCGACACCGCGAAGACGATGCGTAGCACGAGCGCGGCGATGATGCCGATAAGGATGACCTTGCGCCGCTGATCCGGCGGCAGACCGGCGGCCAGCGCTCCGACCACGATCGCATTGTCGCCAGCGAGCATGATGTCGATCATCAGCACCTGGACAAAGGCCGACAGGGCCGCGGGGCTAGTGATGTTCGCGAAGTCCGCGACGATATGGTTCCAGAGTTCGAGCATGGCGCTTTCCTAGCCGAAACGTCTATTCTGTCGAGCCTGTTCCGACGCGGCGATGCGCGGACTGTCGGCTGAGGGAGGCGTTGCCGCGCCGCTTGCATCGCGCGGCGTTGCGCGCCATGGGGCGCGCAGGCTTGGAGACAGGGACATCGATGCCGTCCAGCATGGCTGCAGACCAGGACCGTCCGTACCAGATCTGCTTTCTGTTCAACGCGCAACGCCACCAGATGCTGCACGGCCTGTCGACTGCCGCTCTGCTGGCCCGTCGCCGCGGCGTCGAGGTGACGATTCTCTCGCCTTCGGTCAGTCATCTCGACTATGCGCGCTGGCTCGTAGGCCGGCTCGGGGGCGGGCCCATCCGTTATGAGGGGCTCGAGTCCTCCCTGCTCGAGCGCGCCAGGCAACTAACGGGCGGTTCGGTTCCCCCGAAGATCCTGACCCTCCTGGTCCTGTCCCGCCGGCTCCGCTGCTATGACGCGATCGCCCTGCCCGAACGGACGTCGATCATATTGCGCCGCATGGGCGTCCGGAGGCCTCGCTTCATTCATCTCGATCATGGCGCGGGCGACCGCGCGGCCGGCTTCGACCGCCGTATTCGCCTGTTCGACTTCGTCCTCATGGCCGGGCCCAAGCATCGGCGACGGATGCTACGCGACGGCCTCATCCGCGAAGCGGCGCATGCGGTGGTCGGCTATCCCAAGTTCGAAGCCGCCGACGCCGCACGCGATCCGGCCTGGACACCCTTCCCGTGCGACGACCGGCCGATCGTGCTCTACAATCCTCATTTCTCCGCGCTCGGCTCCTGGGAGGCAATGGGCGCGAAGCTGATTGCCGCCTTTGCCGAGCAGGACCGCTATAATCTGATCGTGGCTCCCCATGTCCGGCTGCTCGACAGCCAGCGCGCACGGGCGCGATGGCAGCCACTGCTCGACGGCTGCAGTGGCAATCCGCGCATCTATGTCGATCCAGGTAGCGACCGCTCGATCGACATGACCTACACCAGCCTGGCCGACCTGTATGTCGGCGACGTCAGTAGCCAGGTCTACGAATATCTGCGCGAACGAGGGCCCTGCCTGTTCCTCGACGCGCATGGCGTCGATTGGCACGACGACGAAAATTACGCCCATTGGCAGTTCGGACCCGTGGCAGGGGCCCGCGACGACCTGCTCGCCGCCGTCGACCAGGCATTCGAATCGCACCCTGCCTATTGTGCGGCCCAGGACAGGGCGTTCGAGGAAACCTTCGACGCGCGCGGGGAGAGCGGATCGCGACGGGCGGCGGAGGCCATAGAGGGGTATCTGCGCACGCTTCCCCGCCTTTGATCCGCGAGGCGCCGTCGCCGGCCTTCGCTACACCTTGAACCAGCGCGCTGCGACGAAGGCGAGGCCGACCGCCAGCCCGACGAACAGACTAAACCCCGTCACCACCCAAAAAGAGGCGGGATGATGGGCGTAGGGGATGCCGTCCACATTCATTCCAAACAGCCCGGTGACGAAAGTCAGCGGAAGGAAGATCAGCGCCACGATCGCGACGATCAGCGAGCGGCGGTCGATCTTCTCCGCGCGCAGATCGGTGATCTGCTCGTGGAGCAGCGCCGACCGTTCCCGCACCGCCTCGAGCTCCTCGCTCATCCGCGCAAAGCGATCTGCGGCCTCGCGCAGGTGAACACGGTCGTCATCTTCCAGCCACTCCTGCGGTAGTTGTGCCATAGCCTCCAGCGCCTGCCGCTGGGGCACGATGAAGCGCCGATAGCCGATCGCGGCCGAGCGGGCGCGGGCGATGTGGCGGCGCAGGTGGAGCGTGTCGCCCGACAGCGACAGCTCGCACTCGTCGACCTGGTCGCCGAGATCGGCAACGACGGGGTCGAGCCGGTGGCTGATTTCGAGCGCCAGAGCGGCGATCAGGTCGCCAGGATCGCAGTAGGTCCCCTGCTCCATCCGTTCGCGGAGCTCGTCTAGCCCCGCCAGCTGACGGAAGCAGACCGACACGACGCGCCCCCGCTCCGCCCACATCCGAATCGAGACGAGCGCATCGCCGTCGTCATCGGGGTGGAGGCGCAGCCCGCGCAGATTGATGAGAACGCCCTCGCCCATCGACTGGCAGCGGGGCCGGGTTTCCATTGCGAGCAGATTCTGGCGCACGGTTTCCGGCAGCGCCATGTCGGCTCGGTCGAGCGCGGCCGTGGCCTCGCTCTCGCGGCCGTCAATGTGGACCCAGCGAAAAGAGGCCACATCCTCGCCGATCGACCATCCCGGCGTCATCGCGTCCTCTCCAGGTCGAGCGACAGACCGGGGCCAGGCGCGGGCGGTGGTGCGTCGCAGACCAGCCGCTCAGCATCGGCGCGGGCGCGGTGGAGGATGGCGGGCGCGATATCGGCGCGGTGGAAGATGCGATCGGCCTGCCCCAGCAGCCGCGCCTCGCGCAGCGTCAGATCGTCGGGATGATCCGAACGAAGCCTGATCCGCACCAGCCGGTCGCCTACCTCCTCGGCCTCGGCCGCGAGCCAATGCGGGACCGAGGCTGCGGCCCCATCGCGGAAAGGATCGATCGGCCCACCTTCCGACAATCCGGCGTCGATCGCCCGTCGCCGGTCGTCAGGCGCCGGCCATCGTCGGCGGATCGCCTCGCGGGTTTCGTACAGCGCGTCGGCCAGCCGCCCCAGACCGGCGGGCAGCAGCGTCTCGAGCCGTTGGCGCAGCACCTTGCCCAGACCGGCGGAGCGGCCGCCGGTGCCGATCGCGACGATGACCGGATCGCGGTCGACGATGGCAGGCGTAGTGAAGTCGCACAGTGCAGGCCGGTCGACGACGTTGACGAGCAGCCCGCGCGCCTTCAGTCGGGCTGCTACCGCCTCGCTCTCCCCCGTCTGCTCGCAGGCGACGAAGGCGATCCGGGCCGCACTGTCATCTTCGCCGACCGGGACTGCCCCGGCGCGCGTGATCAGCCGTCGCTTGGCGTCGGCTGCCGGTCCTTTGCCTATCAGAATGACGGAACGTCCTTGCAACGACAGGAAAAGCGGCAGGCTGTGCATGATGTGCTTGTCGCCCGCACCGCCCATTTTGCCAAGCCGCTTCCGCCGTGGCACATCCGCTTCGGGACAAGAGGAGATGTTGATGCAGGCGAAACGCGCGGTCGGGCCCTTTTCGGTCAATCCCATGGGGCTGGGTTGCATGAGTCTCAGCGCCTCCTACGGCCCCCAGCCGGATGAGGTCGGATCGGAGCGTCTGCTCCATCGCGCGCTCGATCTGGGCGTCGATTTTCTCGATACCGCAGCGATTTACGGCAACGGCCACAACGAGATGCTGGTCGGAAGGACGCTGAAGGCGCGGCGGGGCGAGTTCGTCCTTGCCTCCAAATGCGGCTTCCGCGCGACGCCGGACAATCCGCGCGCGGTCGACGGATCGCCGGCTTCGATCGCCGAGACGCTCGACAAGAGCCTCCAGCGGCTCGGGCTCGACCATATCGACCTCTATTATCTCCACCGGCCCGATCCGAAGACGCCGATCGAGGAGTCGGTCGGCGCGCTCGCCCGCGCCGTAAAGGCCGGCAAGATCGGGTCGATCGGCCTGTCCGAATGTTCGGCCGACCAACTGCGCCGCGCAAACGGGGTTCATCCCATCGCCGCGCTGCAGACCGAATATTCGCTCTGGACGCGCAATCCGGAGATTGCGGTGCTCGACGCCTGCCGTCAGCTCGGCACGACCTTCGTCGCCTTTTCGCCGGTCGGGCGCGGTTTTCTGGCGGGCGCGATGGCACCTGGCTGGCAGCCGGCCGAGGGCGATCTGCGCGGAACGATGCCGCGTTTCCAAGAGCCCAATCTCAGCCACAATCTCGCTCTTCTGCGGCAATTCGCCGATATCGCGGCAGAGTTGGGCTGCACCCCCGCGCAGCTGTCGATGGCGTGGCTGCTCCACCGCGATCCGACGCTCGTGCTGATCCCCGGAACGAGCAGCATTGCCCATCTCGAAGAGAATATGGGCACCACCGATGTGCGGCTCGACGCCGGTCGGATGGCGCAGCTCGATGCGCTGATCAACGAACGGACGGTGGCGGGCAGTCGCTATGGCCCCGCGATGCAGGCGACGGTGACCACCGAGGAATTCGCCTGAGGCGGTCCCCGGCGGTCGCCGCCGTCAGACCAGCGTCTTGATGAAGGCCTGGATCGACTCGCGCAGTTCGGGGCGCTCCAGCGCAAGGGCGATGTTCGCCTGGATGAAGCCGGCGTTATCGCCGCAATCATGCCGCTCGCCATCGAAGGTCAGCGCGTGGAAGGCTTGGCTGCCGATCAGCTTTGCCATGGCGTCGGTCAGCTGAATTTCCCCACCAGCCCCGCGCTCGCCCTTGTCGAGCAGCGCGAAGATTTCGGGCTGGAGGATGTAGCGGCCGACGATCGCGAGGCGCGACGGCGCGGTCCCGGCGGCGGGCTTCTCGACCATGCGCCGGACCTCGGTCACGGCGCCTTCGCTCACGCCCGGATCGACGATGCCATAACGGTGCGTATGTTCCTCGGGGACTTCGAGCACGGCGACGACATTGCCGCCCTTGGCTTCATAGGTTTCGACCATTTGCTGAAGGCAGGGTGCCGCACGGTTCCACAGAAGTTCGTCGGGCAGCAGCACCGCGAAGGGCTCGTCGCCAACCAGATCGCGGGCGCAGGCGACGGCGTGGCCAAGGCCGAGCATCTGCTGCTGGCGAATGAAGGCTGCATGGCCGGGCGTCAGCCGCGTCGCCTCTAGCCGGTCGAGGAATTCGGTCTTGTTCTTCGCCGCCAGATCGCTCTCGATCTCATAGGCGGAGTCGAAATAGTCCTCGATCGCATATTTGTTGCGCCCGGTGACGAAGATCATCTGCTCGATCCCGGCTGCGCGGGCCTCGTCGACCGCATATTGGATCAGCGGCCGGTCGACCACCGGCAGCATCTCCTTGGGCACGGCCTTGGTGGCCGGCAGGAAGCGCGTGCCGAAGCCCGCGACCGGGAAGATCGCCTTGCGAACGGGTTTCATCGTCTCTCCCTCACATCCACGGCGGAAGCTGGTCGGCGGCGATCAGGGCCTCGATCGGCTGGCGCTCGCGCACCACGGCCCAGTCGTCGCCCCGGACCAGAACCTCGGGGGTCAACGCGCGGCTGTTATAGGTGTTGCCCATGGTGGCGCCATAGGCGCCCGCCGTCATGAAGCTCACCAGGTCACCCGGCTCGACTGCATCCATGACGCGCTTCTTGGCGAATGTGTCGCCGCTTTCACAGATGGGGCCGACGATATTCGCCGTCATGTCGGCACCGCTCGGCGTAACGCTGCGAATGTCGTGCCAGGCGTCATAGAGGCTCGGCCGCATCAGATCGTTCATCGCGGCGTCGACGATGACGAAGGGATCGGTCACGCCCTGCTTCACACGGATCACCCGAGTCACCAGCACGCCCGCATTGCCGACGATCACGCGGCCCGGCTCGAACAGCAGGCGCACGTCCCACCCCGCCGTCACCTCGCGCACCATCGCGCCATAGGCAGCGGGCAGCGGGGGGATGGGTTTGGCGGGATCGTAGGGCACGCCCAAGCCGCCGCCGAGGTCGGCGGTAGCGATGGCATGGCCGGCCGCGCGAAGATCGGCGATCAGCGCGCCGATCTTCTCGAAGGCAGCGCGCGACGGAGCAAGGTCGGTCAACTGGCTGCCGATGTGGACCGCGACGCCACGCACCGAAAGACCGGGCAGCTCAGCCGCCTGCGCATAGGCCGCGAGCGCGCGATCATAGGCGACGCCGAATTTGTCCTCCGACCCGCCGGTCGAAATCTTGGCATGGGTGCCGGCGACGACATTGGGATTGATCCGGAAAGCGATCGGCGCCTCGACGCCCAGGGCGGAGGCGACCTCCGACAGCATCTCGGCTTCGGGCTCGGACTCGATGTTGAACTGGAAGATGCCCTCGGACAGAGCAAGCCGCATCTCTTGAGCCGTCTTGCCGACGCCGGAGAAGACGATCTTGTCGGCCGGAATGCCGGCGGCCCGCGCGCGCAGCAGTTCGCCGCCCGAGACCACGTCGGCACCCAGGCCTAGGCCGGCCAACGTAGCGAGCACGGCCTTGTTGGGGTTTGCCTTCACCGCAAAGGCGATCAGCGGACCATCCGGACCGGATTCGACTTGCGACAGCGCGTCGCGAAAGACCGCGACATGGCGCGCGATCGTTGCCGAGGAATAGACATAGACGGGGGTGCCCACCGCCTCCGCGATCGCCGGCAGCGGCACGCCCTCGGCATGCATCACGCCGTCCTTAATCTCGAAATGGTCCATCTCGTCCCCGTTGTCGTGCGGGTCAGCCCTGCCCGCAGATGGCCGCAGGCCGGGGTCCTCCGGCATGGGCGGCGTTGGATGTCGTCTGCCGGTGCTGCAATCAGCCCGGCGGCGGCAGATTGAAGCGGTCGTCAGGCCGCTCCTCGGAACGGCGCAGCACGTCGTCGCTGCGCACCGGCCGCGATTCGACCGGCGGCGTCAGCAGGTCCTGCACCGTAGGCTGGGTCGCCGCCGTTGCAGGCTTGGGCGGCAGAGCCTGCCCCTCGGGGGGACGCAGCGCGTCGCGCTTGCCGCACCCGGCGAGCAGCAGCAGCGTTAAGGCTGCTGCACCGGCGGCGTACCGACGTGCGCTCATGCCGCGATTCCCAGGCGTGCCTTGGCCTCCGCGATGCGCAGGCGCACCTGCGATGGCGCGGTGCCGCCGTGGCTGGCGCGGCTTTCGACCGAGGCATCGACCGACAGGGCCTGATAGACGCGCTCGTCGATCCGCTCGTCGATCGACTTGAGCGCCTCGATCGGCAGCTTGTCGAGCGCCAGCCCCTCGCGTTCGGCCAGCTTCACCGCCGTACCGGTGATGTGGTGCGCCTCGCGGAAGGGGATGTCGGCGACGCGGACGAGCCAGTCGGCGAGATCGGTCGCGGTCGAGAAGCCCTGCTCGGCCGCCTGGCGCAGGCGTGGGGCGACGAAGGTCGCGGTCTCGACCATGCCGGTCATCGCCGCGATCGACAGAGCGAGCAGGTCGTGCGCCTCGAACACCGGCGGCTTGTCGTCCTGCATGTCCTTCGAATAAGCGAGCGGCAGTCCCTTCATCGTCATCACCAGCGCGGTCATACAACCGGCAATCCGGCCCGAATGGCCGCGCACCAGTTCGGCCGCGTCCGGGTTGCGCTTCTGGGGCATGATCGACGAGCCGGTCGAATAGCTGTCGGGCAGCTTGACGAAGGCATAGGGCTGGCTGGCCCAGATGATGAACTCTTCGGCCAGCCGCGACAGATGCAGGCTCAACTGGGTGGCGGACATCAGATAGTCGAGCGCGAAATCGCGGTCGCTGACCGAATCCAGGCTGTTGTCGGTCGGTCCGTCGAAGCCCAGCGCCTCGGCGGTCCTGTGCCGGTCGATCGGGAAGCCCGTGCCCGCCAGCGCGGCTGCACCCAGCGGGCAGCGGTTCAGCCGCTTGCGCGCATCGGCGAAGCGGCTGCGGTCGCGGCCGATCATCTCATAATAAGCCATCAGATGGTGGCCGAGCGTCACCGGCTGGGCGACCTGCAGATGGGTGAAGCCCGGCATCACGCTGGCGGCATGTTCGTCGGCGCGCGTTACCAGCGCGACCTGCAGCGCCTGCAGCCCGGCATCGACCGCATCGATCGCGTCGCGGACCCACAGCTTGAAATCGGTCGCGACCTGGTCATTGCGCGAGCGGGCGGTGTGAAGCCGTCCGGCGGGCGCGCCGATCAGCTCGGCCAGCCGGCCTTCTGTGGCCATGTGGATGTCCTCGAGCGCGAGGTCCACCGGCACACCCTTCTCGGCATATTCGGCGGCGACCGCGTCGAGGCCGCGCGTGATCTCGGCCGCATCGGCCTCGGTCACGATCTTCTGCGCCGCGAGCATCGCGACATGCGCCTTTGACCCAGCGATGTCCTGCTGCCAAAGCCGCTTGTCGAACGGGATCGAGGCGTTAATCTCGCGCATGACGGCGGCGGGGCCTTCGGCGAAGCGCCCTCCCCACATCTTGTTGGAGTTGTTCGTGCGGCCGTTGATTGCCTGTCTCCTCGCTCTGGCGCTGGCCGCCTGCGATAGTAAACCCGAGGACGCCCCGCAAGGCGGCGTTCCTGCCGAATCCGTGGGCCGCGTCGATATTTCGCAGCGCGGCAAGGAAATGCCGGCCATCCCCTTCGCCGATGAGAAGGGCGGGCCTGCGACGCTCACCCAGTTTCGCGGCAAACCGCTGATGGTCAACCTCTGGGCCACATGGTGCGCGCCCTGCGTCGCCGAGATGCCCGCGCTCGACCGGATGGCGCAGGAAGAAGGTCGTTTCCGCCTGATCACGGTCAGCCAGGATCTGGACGGCGCCAAGGTCATCGCGCCCTTCTTCGAGCAAAAGGGCTTCAAGGCGCTGACGCGGCATTCGGACCAGCAGAATGTCCTGATGCAGGCGCTGGGTACAGAGACGCTGCCGACGACCGTCTTCTATGATGCGCAGGGCAAGGAGCTGTGGCGCGTCTATGGCGCGATGGACTGGAACGGCGCCCCCGCGAAGAAGCTGATTGCCGACGCTGTCTCGCCTGCAAGTTGACCGGCCCCCGCCCCTTTCTCTTCCCGCGACAAAAGAAGCCATCGATGGAACCGCCGCGAAAGCCGTGGCATTTTGCCTGACAGAAGCGGTCCCCGGAGCGGGGATCCGCGCGGGAGTGACGAATGGACGCGGGGGAACAGAAGCCGATTCGCTATGAGCAGGGGACCTTCCTGCTGATCGTGTTGTTCGTCAGCTTCGGCTTTGCCGTCGTCATAGCCCCGCTGTTCGGGTCGATATTATGGGCCCTTGTCCTCACCATCCTCTTCTATCCGGTCAACAAGGCGCTCCAGGACCGGATGCCCGGCAAGCCGGGAAGCGCTGCCTTTCTGACCCTGTTGCTGATCACCGTGATCGTGGTCTTGCCCGCGCTCTTCCTTGCTTCGGCACTGATCGATGAGCTGCTGAGCTTCTACGCGAAGCTGCAGTCCGGCCAGATCGACATCGCCCAGCTGTTCGGCCAGATGACCGCAGCCCTGCCCGACTGGGCCGAAACCATGCTTCGCCGGTCCGGCTGGACCGATTTCGACCAGGCGCGTCGCCAGTTGACCGACGCCCTCAGCGGGAGCTTCGGCGCACTGGCCAGCCAGGCGCTGCTGGTGGGGCAGCAGGCGCTGCACTTCACCCTGATCATCGGCGTCATGCTATATTTGGCCTTCTTCCTGCTGCGCGATGGCGAAGGGCTGGGCAAGGCGGTGGTCGAGTCGGTCCCGCTGGAGCCGCATCAGCGCAACGCGCTGGTCCGCAATTTCATCGTCGTCACCCGCGCCACGATCAAGGGCAGCATGGTGGTCGCCATCGTTCAGGGTGCGATGGGCGGCGTGGCGATCTGGGCTCTGGGGGTGCAGGGTGCCCTGCTTCTGGGCACGATGATGGGTATCGCCTCGCTCATCCCCGCTGTGGGTGCCGGGCTCGTCTGGGTCCCTGTCGCGCTCTATCTTCTCGCCACCGGCTCGGTCGTAAAGGCCATCGTCCTCGTCGCGCTGGGCGTGTTCGTCATCGGCATGGTCGACAACATACTTCGCCCGGTGCTGGTCGGTCGCGATACGCGCCTGCCCGATTATGTCGTCCTGATCACGACGCTGGGTGGGCTCGAGGTGTTCGGCATCCACGGTCTCGTCGTCGGGCCGGTGATCGCCGCGATGTTCATCAGCGTCTGGACCATCTTCGCGGACGCTCGCGCCCGCGAAGCCTGATCGCAGTTGCGGATTTAGGCCCCGGCGTCCAGGCGTCGAGGCCCGGTCCTCATCCCATCCGGTGCAGGGCGCAAAGCTTGTTGTCGGCCGGATCGCGCAGATAGGCGAGGTAGAGGTCGCCCATGCTGCTGGGACGGACGCCCGGCGGATCCTCGCACGCGCTGCCGCCCGCCGCCAGGCCGGCGGCATGCCAGGCGTCGGCCTGTTCGGGTCCGGAAACCGAGAAGCCGATCGTGCTGCCGTTGCCCGGACCGGCGGGCTCGCCGTTGATCGGCTTGGTGATCGCGAAGATGCCGGTGGGTGTCATCCAGAACACGCGGTCGTCGCCGCCCGCGCCGGGTGCAACGCCGAGCACGCCGAGAATCGCGTCGTAGAATTTCTTCGATGCCGCGATGTCGTTGGCACCGAGCATGATGTGGCTGAACATGGAACGTCTCTCCTTGAGCCGACGACCCCCCGGCCGTCGCGCGGCAAGGATTGGCACGGACTTCGGGACCTGTCGATAATCCCTGCGGGGAAGATCGGGACAGCCGCCTTGCAATGCGTGACGGGCCGACCGATCTTCGGCGCATGACGATGCCCAGCCTCTACATCCCGCACGGCGGCGGACCCTGTTTCTTCATGGACGATCCGCAGGGCATGTGGACCGGCATGGAGCGCTTTCTGCGCGACCTCTCAGGCCTGCTGCCCGAAAGACCGCGTGCGATCCTGATCGTCACCGGCCATTGGGAAACCGATGGGTTCCGGTTGACCGGCACCGCGCGGCCCGACCTGATCTTCGACTATTATGGTTTTCCGGAGCACACCTATCGCCTGCGCTATCCTGCGCCGGGCGATCCGGCGCTGGCCGAACGCGCCGCGGGGCTGCTGCGTGACGCGGGCCTGAACGCCGGCGTCGACCCCGATCGCGGGCTCGACCATGGCGCCTTCGTTCCGCTGATGGTCGCCTTCCCCGATGCCGACATACCAGTCGTCGAAATGTCGCTCGACCGGGGGCTCGATCCGCTGCTCGCCGCACAGGCGGGCGCCGCTCTGCGGTGCTTGAGGGACGAGGGCGTGCTGATCGTCGGCGCGGGCATGAGCTTTCACAATATGCAGGCTTATCGCCAGTCGACGGCAGCAGAGCCGTCGCGGCTGTTCGACGACTGGCTCGTTGCGGCGGTAGAAGGTCCTGGCGAAGGGCGGGACGAGCGCCTGGCCGGCTGGGCCGAAGCGCCCGCAGGCCGCTACGCGCATCCGCGCGAGGAGCATCTTCTGCCGTTGATGGTGGCCGCCGGTGCCTCGCACGGGGCGGGGAGCAGAATCTATGGCGAGCCCGTGTTGGGAACGATGATCTCCGGCTTCCGCTTCGATTGAGCCTTTCGGCCCGACGGCGTCGAAGTTTCTCTTGCGGAAAGCGAAGAAGAACTGACCCGACCGTGTCTTGTCGATTAATTTGGTTGAGATAAGACTGGACATCGCGAGGGTGGCATTCGGCCCATCGTCGACGGGGAGAAGCTGCCATGTTCGTGTTGCCCGAATTGACGATGGAGCAAGTCCAGTCGATCCTGCCGTTCATCGGGGTCGGCTTCGTGGCCCAGCTGGTCGATGGTGCGCTGGGCATGGCGTTCGGCGTCATCACCAACACGCTGCTGGTCAGTGTCATGGGTGTCGCTCCCGCGCGCGCCTCGGCCAGCGTCCATCTGGTCGAAAGCTTCACGACGGCGGCTTCGGCGATCAGCCATGTCTATCACCGCAACATCGACTGGAAATTGTTCAGTCGGTTGGTGGTGCCGGGCATGCTGGGCGGAATCACCGGGGCCTATTTGCTGTCGAACATCGACGGATCGGTCGCCCGCCCCTTCGTCATGACCTATCTGACGGGCATCGGCTTCTATCTGTTGTGGCGGGCGTGGCGGATGAACCATGGCGGCGCATATAAAGCGCCCAAGGTGGTCGAGCCGCTGGGACTGGCCGGTGGCTTTCTCGATGCGGCGGGCGGCGGCGGGTGGGGTCCGGTCGTGACGTCCAACCTGCTCGTGCAGGGGACCGAGCCGCGTTACACGATCGGCACGGTCAACACCGCCGAATTCTTCCTGACGACCACGATCTCGCTGACCTTCATCCTGACCCTGGGTCTGGAGGCCTTTTCGATCGCGGCAGTGGGCCTGATCATCGGTGGATTGCTCGCTGCGCCGCTGGGCGCCATTCTCGCGAAGCGGATTGAGGCCAGGCGTCTCATGTTGCTCGTCGGTATCGTGCTAAGCGTGACGAGCCTCTACAGCCTTTGGCGCGCGCTCCACTGAACGCCAGCGCGATACGCAATGCTACCGGTACCGGATCTCTGGCGGCGCCCCGCTCGCAGTGGCGCGCCGGCCTGACTGCCATTGGCGAACGGGGCTCGGGACTTAAGCCGCCAGGATCGACTGCAATTCCTGCGGGCCGAGCGGCTGGGCGAACTTGACACCGATCGACCGGCCTTCCGCCCACATCACCCGGCCGAGCCGCTCCAGGCGTGGCCAGTGCAGCCAGACGAGGTCGCGGATGTTCTGCGCCTCGGGCAGTTCGATCCGGGCGCCGCCGCGCGACAGATCGAGCACGCGCACCGGCACCATCTGGCCGCCCGACATAACCGTTCCGAAGATCAGCGTCTCGCTGCGTTCGCTGCGCCGCCGATCGGCATCGTTCGCTTCCGACTGGCCGGTGATCCGGGCCAGGGCATGGCGGGAAAAATCCTTCAACCGTTCGAACATCCGTCTCAATCCTTGCGGATATCGTAGATCCGCCGCTGTCGTTCCTGTTGGCGCTCCAATCGCATCAGTTCGGCACCGCGCGCTATTCGGGGTTACCCGCAATCCTTTGCGGATTGTACGGACGAGACGCGGAGAAGGTATCGACGAGCTGCATTGCGCCTCGGCTATGGCCTGATATGTTCCGGTCTTGTTCCAAGAGTGACTCGGAGGAACTCCATGGTCGAGGACGACAGCGACGATCCGCATCATGCCAAGATGAGTGGGCACCAAATCCCGCTGCCGGTGCTCGGCATTCTCCGCGACAACGAGCTTTGCTATTTCGACGACGCCTGGTTGCTGCGCGAATTTCCGGAATATGTCGCGGCAGACGACATCCTGACCGGGATGGAGATGTTCGACGACGATGGCGGGCATTGGCGGGTGCGGGCGGTGCGGCGGGTATCGCCGGCGCCGGGCCCGCGCCGCTGGTGGTAATTTTGGCCCTTCTGGAAAGCGCCCAACGCAATCCTGGATTTCGATCTCGATCGGCTCGGCGATGTCGATTTCAAGATGGTGCGCGACAGGGTCATCAAGCTCACCAAGGTGGCGATGGCCGACTGACCCCGAGGACCGCAAGGAGGTGCTGGCCAATCTGCGCCGCGCTGAGGACCTCCAGGATCTCGCCGAGAAACTGGGCCTGCCGGATCGCATGGGTTTCTTCGACTGACGGGCGCCGTGGACCGCCTCTGACAGTTGCCCGATGGCCCGCAGGCCCCTACATCGGGCCGTGACGCCATGTGGGTCATTCGCGAAGGGGCTTAGATGCTGGTTCTCCTGTTGCAGATCGTGGACATGCTGCTGGGTGTGTTCACCTGGATCGTGATCATCCAGGGAATCCTATCCTGGCTCGTCGCCTTCAACGTGATCAACACCTATAATGAGTTCGTCCGACAGGTTCTCTTCGCGCTCCAGAAGATCACCGAGCCTGTCTATCGCCCAATCCAGCGTATCTTGCCGGATTTCGGCCAGATTGATTTGTCGCCGCTGGTCGTTTTGCTGCTGATCTATATCGCGCGGATGGTGATCGGCTATGGCATCGTCCAGGCGGCGTCGGCGGGCGTCTGACGGCCTGGACTCAGGCTGCGGGCGGACTGAAGCTCGCCGTCCGCGTCACGCCCCGCGCCGGCCGTGACGCGATCGATGGGGTGGTGCGCGGCGATGACGATCGCAGCTGGCTTTCGGTCAAGCTCTGCGCAGCACCGACCGATGGCGCGGCGAACGAGGCGCTCGTCCGGCTGTTGGCCAAGGCGCTGGGCGTCGCGCGCCGGGACGTGACTCTGGCCAGTGGCGCCACATCGCGTCTAAAGAGGCTCGACATACAGGGTGACCCGGCGCGTCTCGCGGCCGCACTCGAAACCATCATCAGGGACAAGGCATGAGCGCGGACATCATCGACGGCAAGGCATTCGCGGCAGGACTGCGCGGACGGGTGGCGGCGCTTGTCGAACCCTTTCGCGCGGCGACCGGCCGCGCGCCGGGCCTCGCCGTGGTGCTGGTCGGTGAGGATCCCGCCAGTCAGGTCTATGTCCGCTCGAAGCACAAGGCGACCGTCGAAGCCGGTATGGAAAGCTTCGAACATCGCCTGCCCGCCGATGCGACGCAGGAGCAGCTTTTGGCACTCGTGCGCCAGCTCAACGAAGACGACCGCGTCGACGGCATCCTTGTTCAGCTGCCGTTGCCCGCCCCGCTCGACGAGCAGCAGGTGATCGCGACGATCGATCCCGACAAGGATGTCGACGGCTTCCACGTCGTCAACGCCGGCCGGCTGGCGGTGGGCCAGCCCGGCTATGTGCCCTGCACCCCGCTCGGCTGCCTGATGCTGCTCAAGGACCGGCTCGGCGATCTGTCCGGCCTGAACGCGGTGGTGATCGGTCGCTCGAACATCGTTGGCAAGCCGATGGCGCAGCTGCTGCTGGCCGAAAGCTGCACCGTCACCGTCGCGCACAGCCGCACCCGCGATTTGCCCGAGGTCGTCCGTCGCGCGGACATCGTCGTCGCGGCGGTCGGCCGCCCCGAAATGGTGCGTGGCGACTGGATCAAGCCCGGCGCAGTCGTGATCGACGTGGGCATCAACCGCGTGCCGGCGGCCGAGGCGGGCAAGACCCGGCTGGTCGGCGACGTCGCTTATGACGAGGCAGCGGCGATGGCCTCGGCCGTCACCCCTGTGCCCGGCGGGGTCGGGCCGATGACGATCGCCGTTCTCCTTCGCAATACGCTGGTCGCCGCGCATCGCCGCGCGGATGTCGCGCTGGCCCCGGACGCGATCTGAATGTCGCTGCTCGAGCCCGATATGCTGGCGCTCTTCCTCTCGGCGTTCGTGACCCTGTTCGTGGTCATCGATCCGCCGGGCTGCGCGCCGATCTTCGCCAGCCTGACGCGCGACGCGCCGACGGGCCAGCGGCGCTCGATGGCGATCCGCTCGACCGGGATCGCGACGGTCCTGCTGCTCGTCTTCGCGCTGGTCGGCGAGAAGCTGCTGGCGACGCTCGGCATCAGCCTGGACGCCTTTCGGATCGCGGGCGGCATCATGCTGTTCCTGATCGCGCTGGAAATGGTGTTCGAGAAGCGCACCGAACGGCGCGAGGGCCGCGCCGACGAGATCAGCCGCAAGGCGGCGGAAGAGCGTCGGCCGATCGAGGACATCTCGGTCTTCCCGATGGCGATCCCGATGATCGCCGGCCCCGGATCGATCGCGACGGTGATGCTGCTCGTCTCGCGCAGCCACGGGATTCAACAGACGATCGTCGTCCTCGCTGCGCTGGCGGCGGTTCTGACGCTCACCCTCGCCGCCCTCCTTGCCGCCGGCCCGCTGATGCGCGTGCTGGGTCCCAAGCTGGAAGCGATGATCACCCGCGTACTCGGCGTGCTGCTCGCCGCGCTTGCCGCGCAATTCGTGATCGACGGGATCAGGACGTCGTTCGGAGTCGCCTGACCGCAACGGTCGGGCTGCCCCTCAGCGCACCATCTTCCAGAGGCGGAAGGGCGAATTGGCCGGAAGCTCGACCGGTTCCAGCCAGTCGGGCACCGCTCCATCGATCAGCTGGCTGTAGAAGCCCCGTGGCGCGCGCGCGCGGTAGATGGTCGATTCCGCCATGCCCGGGCAGAGGAGCAGCATCGTCGCACCCCGCCGCTGCATGACCGCATGCGCTACTTCGGGCGACGTCGCGCGAAAGGCGTGGTGGACGTCGAGGATCGCAGCGCCATTGCGATGATAGGGGCCGGCCACGGCACTATGCTTCGTGATCGCGATCAGGCGCGGCCCGAGGTCGACGAAGGTCAGCATCGTTGCGGCAGGCAGCCTGTCCAGCTGGGCGAGCGCGGGCAAGGTAACGCAGCGGCGCGGCTTGCCTTCGGTGCGAGCGACGACCTTCGCGCGCTTCTGCTCCTTGGCCGATTTCGGCAGCATCGCGGCGAACTGGGCCAGCTGGCCCGAAAGCGCAAAGAAGACGAGCAAGGTCCCGCCGACGCGGACGAGCGAGGAGCCTGAATCGAGCAGGCGGGGCAGCAGCTGCCAGCCCAGCCAGGCTGCACCGAACACCGCCAGCAGCTGGGCCTGCGGACCGAAGCGCGACTGCCATGCGAGACCGGCCGTCGCCAATATGCTGAGCACCGCGATCGTCGCCCAGACCGGCACGGCGGCAGTCCCGCGTGAGCGCCATGCCGCGATCAGCGCGCCGATCGCTCCGATGATCGGCAGCCAGCTCGTCTGCAGGGCATCGCGCCAGGGCTTGGCATAGATCGGCTTCACCTCGCGGATGTGCGAGAACCATAGCTGCTCGAGCTCGGGCGAGATCGCCTCGGGGCGACCCAGGCATTGCGGGAAGCTGACCGCGTAAAAGCCGGCAATGGCCGCACCGGCGAGGAACAGCAACGCCAGCCGCAGCGCACGGCGGTCGCCGCGCAGGAAGCTGAGCGCGGTCATCAGCGCCGATGTCAGCAGCAAGGTCGACAGATAGACCGGCGACAGCACGTCGCAGACCATCGCGCGATTGTCGTTCGAGGCGAAGGCGGCGAAGCCGATCGCGCAGCCGCCGCCCAACGACACAGCATAGCTGCGCAGCCGCTGCGCATCGTCGGGTGCGCCGATGATCGCCCAGCGCAGCGCGATCGACGCCCCCGCCACCGCCATCAGCGGAATCAGTTCAAGGCCGATGCTGAGCGAGAAGGCGCTCGCCGCGCCGGCGAGCAGGCCGCCGCGCCGGGCCGAGGGATCGGCGATCCCCGCCACGACGATCAGCAGCGAGGCCAGCTGCCAGCCATGATGGTCGATCCGTAGCGGCATCCACATGAACAAGGTCGTCTGCGCGCACATCAGAATCGCGAAGGCGACCGGATAGGCGCGCGGGTGAATGATCCTTCGCGTGGTGATCACCAGCGCCCAGAGCGCCGGTGCGAGCGCGAGCATCGGGGCCACCGAGACCGCGATCCGCTCCGCCGTGAAGGCCCCGAACAGCGGCTGGAAGAGCAGGATCAGCCCCGCGATGGGCAAGTCGACGATCCGCGACCAGTGGACGTTGAGCCCCTCGGGCGGCGCCAGCCTATATTGCCGCAGGTCGAACCATCCCTGTCCGCCCAGCCAGGCCTTGACCTCGGCCAAGCGCAGATTGTCGTCGGTGTCGCTCAGCGCCAGCCAGCGTATCTGGCCCCATTTATGATAGACGAAATAGATGCAGGTACCGACGAACAGCAGCCAGATCATGCTGCGCCAGTGCCGCTCGATCCACGCCATCATGCGGTCTTCGAAAGCGGTCTCGGGCTGGTCCTGCATCGCGCCCGCTTAGGACGAGCTTGCACCTGCCGCAACGGCCTTGGCGCCCCTTCGCAAGGCTTGTTGCGCTATCGTTAGGCTGGCGTTCAGCTTTGGAATGCTGTGTTTCCGTTCATCCGGAAACGGACACGTGGGGATCGGACTGGCAATTTCCACCCCACGGGAGGCGCTCCTTCGGGGTTCCCTTGCCCCGGGGAGCGTGTTCCTCCCTCGTCGGCGCCTTCGATCGCGGACCGCTTGTCGCCTTTCCGCTTTTGTGGAAGAGCGCGACCGATGTCCGACATCCCGATCCTGTCCCGCGAGCGCATGGCTCTGCTCGGTCAATTGGTGCGCTACGGCGTAACCGGCGCGCTGGCCTCGGTCGTCAATATCGGCATCTATCACGCGCTCGTGCGGCTGGCCGGGATGCACCCCAATCTGGCCTGGACTTTCGGCTTCGTCGGGGCGGCGGCGACCGGCTATGTCGTCCATGGCAAATGGAGCTTTCGTGGCCATGGTTCGCGCGACCGGCAGACGGTCCGCATCCTGCGCTTCGCGATCGTTTCGCTGATCAGCTTCGCGCTCAACAGCCTGTGGGTCTGGTTGCTGGTCCAGCATATGGACCTTCCGATCTGGGCCCCCTATCCCCTTGTTCTATGCGTCACCCCGCTTCTCGTCTTCTGGCTGAACCGCCAATGGGTGTTCGAATGAACGCGCCGCTTTTGTCCGTTATCGTGCCGGTTAAGGACGAGGAGGACGCGATTGCGCCCTTCGTCGCGCGCATGTCGCGCGTGCTCGATGCGCTCGCCGCTCCCGATGGTCAGCCGATCGCCTGGGAGATTTTGTTCGTCGACGACGGCAGCACCGATCGGACGATGGCCTCGATCCTCATCGCGCATGAGGCAGACGCCCGCGTGCAGGCGCTGTCGCTGTCGCGCAACTTCGGCAAGGAAGCCGCGCTGTCGGCCGGCATCGACAATGCGCGGGGACAACTCGTCATTCCGATCGACGTTGACATGCAGGACCCGCCCGAGGTGATCGGCGACATGATCGCCAAATGGCGCGAGGGCTATGACGTCGTTTACGGCGTGCGGCGCAACCGGATGACCGACAGCCTGCCCAAGCGGCTCACCGCCGATCTCTATTATCGCGCGCACAACTGGCTGTCGAAGGACAAGATCCCCGAACATGCCGGCGACTTCCGCCTGCTCGACCGGAGGGTCGTCGAGGTGATCAAGCGGATGCCCGAGCGCAACCGCTTCATGAAGGGGTTGTTCGCCTGGTCGGGCTTCCGCCAGACCGCCGTCGAATATGACCGTGCCGAACGTGCCGTCGGCACCACAAAGTTCAACTATTGGAAGCTGTGGCAGCTAGCGATCGACGGGATCACGTCCGCCTCGACCGCCCCGCTCCGGGTCTGGTCTTATGTCGGTGCGCTGATCGCCGTGATCGCGCTGGTCTATGCGGTCTTCATCGGTGTCCGGACGCTGATCTACGGCGCCGATGTCGCGGGCTATCCCTCGCTGATGGTCGCCACCCTCTTCCTCGGCGGCGTCCAGCTGCTGTCGCTCGGCATCCTCGGCGAATATGTCGGCCGGATCCTCGTCGAAACCAAGAAGCGGCCGATCTACATCGTCCGCGACCGGATCGGCTGCCCCGATCCCGAAGCCAGGGACCGTGCCTGATGGACCGCGCCGCCTATGACCGGATGGCCGAGATCGACAAGGACCATTGGTGGTTCGTCGCGCGCCGCAAGATCATCGCCGCGCTGATCGAGCGCCATCGTCCGAAGCCGGGGCCGCTCCGCATCCTCGAGGTGGGCGCCGGGACCGGCTCCAACCTCGCCTTGCTCCAGCGCTTCGGCACGGTCGATGCGATCGAGCCCGACGACGATGCGCGCGCCTTCGCCGAGCAGCGCAGCGGCCTGTCGATCAAGGGCGGCTATCTGCCCCATGTGCCGCTCGACGACGGGGCCTATGACCTGATCGTGCTGCTCGACGTGCTCGAACATATCCCGCAGGACGTCGAGGCGCTCGCCTATCTGCGGACCAAGCTCGCGCCGGGCGGGCGCATCCTCGTCACCGTGCCGGGCGCGCCGTGGATGTGGAGCGCGCACGACGTCGCCCATCATCACCAGCGCCGCTACACTGGACGGCAGCTGCGCGAGACGTTCGAACGCGCCGGCCTGGCTCCGCGCTTCCTGTCGCATTTCAACACGCTGCTCTTCCCGCTCATCGCGCTGGTGCGCCTTGTCGGGAAGATCACGGGCAAGGAAGGCGGCGACGATGCGATGCCGTCGCGTCCCGTGAATGCCGTGCTGACCGCCCTGTTCGGGGCGGAACGTCATTGGGTGGCGAGTTTGAGCATGCCCTTCGGGGTGTCCATCGCGATCGTAGCCGCGCCGACGATGCGATAGAGCGCGCCGCGCTCGCCGCCGTCCCAGACGAGCTTCAGGGTCGGGTCGTTGACTGGCCAATGCTCACGCGATGCGTTGATCAGCCACAGATAATCGAAGGCCTGGCGGGGAAACAGCGCTATCGAACTCTCGATGCTGCGGGCAAAGCGTGCCCGACAATGGCGCGGACGCATGACCTGCGTCGGATCCTCCGAATAGCCCTTGGCCGGCTCATAGGCGATGCTCAGCAGCTGCGCGCCCGGCATTGTCCACTGGCCGTTGACGAAGGCCTCGCGCCGGACGATCGCCATCGCGCCCAAATGTTCGAGACGCGGCGACTCCCAGCGCGAAAGGCAGGGCAATTCCACCAGCGCGAACACCCGGCTGTTGCGTTCGACATGGTCGAGCGCCTTCAGCTGGCTTTCCTGAAAGTCGGAGAAGGCGGCGAAGCGGTCGGTCGACTGCCACAGCCGTACGCCGAAGATCAGCAGTGCGAGGATCGCGATCGCGTTCAACGCCTTGCGGTTGGTGAAGCGCGGAACGAGGCCGATCACGCCGACCGCGATGACATAAGGGGCCAGCCGCATGTCGGCATAGGCCGACCCGATCACGATCCGCGGCATCAGCGCATAGGCGATGACGAGCACCAGCGTCGCCACGCCCAGCGTCCGGCGCATGTCGAAGCCGATCTGGCGCCAGCCGATCATCGTCAGGCCGAAAAGCACCAGCAGCACCAGTGCGCCGACGAGGGTGATGTCGAACGTCATCCAGTGGTTGCGCAGCGACGAGATCAGATAGACATATTTCGCCTTCCAGTTGAACCAGTCGGTCGTCTGTCCCTGCACGTCGCCCGATCGCCAGGCGATCATCAGCAGCATCGGCGGCGCGAGCGGCAGGCAGTGAAGGCTGCCCCGCCACAGCGATTCGCCGAATCCCCGACCCTCGACGTCGCGCATGCGCACGATCTCGGCGGCGAAGGCGAGCAGGCCGAGCACGCCCCAGGCAAAGCCGTGCGCCAGCCAGATCAGGCAGCCGAGCGGCAGGAAGATCATCGCGCGCAGCCGGATGCGACTCATCCGGGCGAGATAGAGCCACAGCGCGAAGGCATTGAGCGCCAGCGCCATGGCGAAGACATAGTTGATGAAGCCCCATTGGAAGGGCCAGCAATAAGCGAAAGGCAGAACCAGCCCGGCGGTCGCTGGCAGCCGCCCATGAACCTCGCGCGCGACCAGCAGAAGGCCGGTGATCGTCAGCGCGGGGACCGACATCACGATCAGCTTCACGCCCAGTTCGAGTCCGAACAGCTTCGACAGCGGGATGATCAGCAGGTCGACGCCGAGATTGCCCATCAGCGCCCAGCGGAATCGATAATATTCGGTGAGCAGCGGTGAAGCAGGATCGGCGAGTTCGACCCGGTAGCGACCCATATGGCCCATCAGATCGACCAGCGGTGGCACGGGTGGATGTATCAGTGGCACGACCGACAACAGCGCCACGAGGACGATGTACCAGCTGCTCGTCCACCAGCCGGACGGGGGCGTTACAGGCGGAGTGGACCGAAACATCGCGTTTCGGCCTTATGTCGGGGCGCGGACGACGGCAAGAGGGCAGCGGGCGGCACGCGGGCTCAGTCGATGCGTCGCCATAGCTTGAGTGTGCTGCCGGGAAGCGGCACGGGGCGGAGCCAGGAGGGAGGGCGCCCTGCGAGCAGCCGCGCCATCAGCCCGTGCGGCGCTGCCTGTGCATAGATACTGGCTTCGCTGCCGGCAGGATCGATCAGCAGCAGCGTCATCGATTGCTCCGCCATGATATGGCGTGCAATCTTGGGCGGGCCGGTGAAGGCGTCGATCACCCGCCGCATCGCTGGCGCCCCGCGATGGTGGCCACTCGCCGCATAGCTGTGCGGCGTCAGCAGCAGCAGACGCGGGCTCAAGTCGAGCCCGGTGAGGATCCGGCTGGGGGGCAGTTCTGCCAGAGCTGCGATGCTGGTGCAGGGTGCAAGACAGGAAGATCGATATGTAGCGTCCGCTACATCGGCGCGGGTATCTTTCGATGGGGAGAGCGCGAGCAGCGCCTCCCCTGTCGCCAGCGCTCCTATCGGCGACAGGCCTATGATCGCGATAGTGCTGCCGAGCACGCGGACGAGCGGCAGCTGGTATCGACCCGTCCACAGGCGAGCGCGAGTCAGCAGCCAGGCAGCCCCAGGCAGGGCACAGGCCTGCGCGAAGCCGCCGGTCCGCTGGACGAGCAGCGACAGCAGGAAGGCGCCGGTCGCGAGCGCCAGCATCGTCGCCCTGTCACGCGCGACAGCGCGGTCCGCCCGCGCATCGCGCCACGCGAGCAGGCCACCGGTCAGGCCCACCAGCGGAAAAAGCAGAAGCATCATGGCATCGCCCGAGGCCTGCCGCCACAGCGGCAAGCCTTCGAGGACTCGCTCGTACCAGAAGCGGCGCACGACCGGGTCGAGCTGTCCGAAGGGGCCGGCAAGGCAGGCCGGCGTGCTGGTTGCGAGCATCGCCGCGCCGACCGCCCCGGCTGCGACCAGTACGGCCATCCTCATGATCGCACCGTGCCGGTCGGCCCAGCGCCCGACTGTGGCCGCGAGCAATGGCGTTACCACGAGAGGCCCCAGCCAGGCGGGGCTTATCGCGTCGCACCATGGGCGCAACCATGCTGCCGGGTCGTGCGTCGCGGCGAACAGTGCCAAGGTACCGGCACCAAGCGCGGTGGCGAAGCCCCGGAAGCGGCGGCCATCCTCGCCCATGACCCAGCGCAGTGCGAGCAGCGCGCCCAGCAGCCCCGCCATGGGCAGCGCTTCGAGCGACACGGCCAGCCATAGCGCCGCGGCGATTCCCGACAGGGTTCCGCCGCGCGCCGGCCTCGGATCGAAGGCGGCAGCGATCGCCGCCATGCCAAGCATCGTCTGCCAGCCATGGTGGTCGATCCGCAGTGGCAGCAGGTGGAACAGCATCAGAGGTGCCATCGTGCCCAGCATCGCCGCGAGCAGGGCGGTGCGGCGGTCGGCCAGACGGGCGGTCAGGAGAGAGATCGCGCCGAGCAGTCCGCCCAATATCAAAAGCGGCACGATGATCGCGGCAGATCGCTCGGCCGCGCCGGTCCCGATAAATGGCTTGGCAAGCAAGATGATCGCCGCCAGCGGCAGATCGACGAGCCGCGACCAGTGCATCGGCACGCCAGCAGGTGAATCGATACGATATTGAGTGACGTCGAAGAAGCTTTGTCCACCCAGCCAGTCGCGGACCTGCTGGAGGCGCAGATAATCGTCGGGATCCCACATCTCGAGCGGGGCGACATGCCGCCAGGCCATGGCCGTCAGGATCGTGCAGGCGAGCAGCCATAGCGCGGCGACGCCAAGGACGAAGCGCGGGAACGGCAAGACATTCGTGGCTTGCAGCTGTGCTTCGTCGGCGACGTCCGGCATGGGCCTGCGACCGGTGTCAGGCCGCCTTGCGGCCAGTCACGCGCTTCGGAACCTGGCGTTCGGAGGCCAGCGCCGCCTTCACGCCATCGGTATCGCCGGGCGCGTCCTCGCCCTCGCGCCCGGCCTCGTGATATTCGGCATCCTCGTTGACCGACCAGACATCGTGTCGGCGCGCGCCGGCGGCGATGTTCCGCGCGGTCAGCATCGCCGTCATCATCGCATGGTCCTGATTATTGTAGCGATGCATGCCGTTGCGCCCGACGAAGTGGAGGGTCGGATAGCGGGCCTCCAGCTCGGCGCGCACCGCTGCGACATTGTCGGCATAGGCATCGTCGTAGACCGGATAGGCCTTTTCCTGCCGCACCACCGCGCCGCCGACGACCTGCCGCGGATCGCACAGGCCCAGTTCGGCCAGTTCGCGCTTTGCCAGTTCGACCAGCGCTTCGTCAGACGAGGACCAGAGCCCGTCGCCTTCGAAGCAGAAATATTCGAGGCCGACGCAGGCGAGCGCGGGATCGGGCACCATTTCGGGTGACCAGCTGCGGAAATTCTGGATGCGGCCGACCTTCACCCGATCGTCGTGGATGTAGATCCAGTTGTCGGGGAACAGATCCTCCGAGCGGATCATCAGCGCGACCGTCAGGAAGTCGCGATAGCCGAGCGACATCGCCTGGGGCAGGCTTTCGGGCAGCGGATGCAGACGGGTGGCAAGCTCGCGCATCGGTGCCGAACTGATCACATGGTCGGCGGTCATCAGGGTCAGCCGCCCGGCCTCGTCCATCGCCGCGATCCGCCACAGGCCGGCGGTCTCGTCCCACGACAGCTGGTGAAGCCGGTGGCCCATCAGCAGGCAATTGCCCTGTTCGAGGATGCGGTCGCGTGCGGCGTCCCACATCATGCCCGGGCCCTTGCGCGGATAGCGGAAGCTTTCGAGCAGCGTCTTGGCCTGCATCCCGTCATTGGGCTTGCGGTTCAGCCCGAGCGAGCGCCGGATGCCGTCGAGCACGGCCTTGCCGAGGCTCAGCCCCTTGATCCGCTGAGCCGCCCAGTCGGCCGACATCTCGCTGCACGGCATGCCCCACACCTTCTCGGTGTAGGTCTTGAAGAAGATGCCGAACAGCCGTGAACCGAACTGGTTCACGACCCATTGCTCGAAGCTTCGCACCTCGCGATGCGGAAACAATTTCCAGCGAAAGAAGCTCGCCATGCACAGGGTCGACTGGATCAGCCCCAGATTGCGGAGCGCCTCGAACGCCCGCAGCGGATAGCTGTAGAACTTGCCGCGATAGAAGATCCGGCTCATCCGCGGCCGCTCGATGAAATCGTCGGGCAGCAGTTCGTTCCACAGATCGACCACCTCGCGCGACTTGGAGAAGAAGCGGTGGCCGCCGATGTCGAAGCGGAAGCCGCGATGCTCGACCGTGCGGCTGATCCCGCCGACCTGCTTCGGGTCCTTCTCGATCAGGGTAACGGAGAAGCCCTGCTTGCCGAGCAGATAGCCCGCCGTCAGGCCCGCCGGCCCCGCTCCTATGATCGCGACGTCGACATGATTGGTGGCGCGGGCCATCTCGCATCCTCGGAAGAGACTTACTCGATAGCCTTGGCCGCCAAGCTGTTAGAACATGGTTAACGCGTTGCGAATTGCTCAGCCGACCCCGGTCGGTCCGTCCATGACGATGCGGATCTTCGTCGCGAGGTCGGAGCGGCGATAGGGCTTGTTGAGGATGTCGAACTCGTCGGCGCGCACGTCGATCCGCTCGAGCGCCGTTTCGGCATAGCCGGTGGTCAGCAGCACCTTGAGATGCGGCCGGCGGCGGCGGGCCTGTCGCGCGAGTTGCACCCCGTTGAGCCTGCCCGGCATCACGAGGTCGGTGAACAGCATGTCGATCTCATCATCGCCATTGAGGATGTCGAGAGCTTCCATGCCGTTGGCGGCGCGCAGGATATGATAGCCGAACTCCTCCAGCACGTCCTGTGCATAGGCGGCGACATCGGGCTGATCCTCGACCAGCAGGATCGTCTCCGCGCCGCGCGCACGGTCGCCCCGGCGTGACGGGCGGCTTCCCTCGGGTTCGATCGGGCCGTCCTCGCAGGGAAAGAGCAGGCGAACCTTTGTTCCAGCGCCCTCGTCGGACTCGACGAGCAAGGCTCCGCCCGACTGGCGCGCGAAGCCATAGACCATCGACAGACCCAGGCCCGTGCCCTTGCCCTGCTCCTTCGTCGTGAAGAAAGGCTCGGTCACGCGCGACAGCACGTCGGGGCTCATGCCGGTGCCCGTGTCGCTGATCGTGAGCTGCGCGTAATGGCCAGGGGGCAGCTGAGCGAGGGTGACGCTGCCGTCGCGCACCGCCACGGTTGCGGTTTCGATCGCGATTGTGCCGCCGCCGGGCATCGCATCGCGGGCGTTGATCACCACGTTCATGATCGCCAGTTCGGCCTGGGTCGCATCGATGCGGGCGTTGCAGGCGTGGTCCGAAAAGCGCCGTTCGACCTTGACCTGGTCTGGCAGCGTGCGCTCGATCACCGGCATCAGCTGTTCGATCATCTCGTTGACGTTGATGATCCGCCCGTCGAGCCGCTGCTTGCGCGCGAAGGCGAGCATCTGCTGGGTCAGCGAACTGCCGCGCTCCGCGGCCTGCGAAATCGCCTCCACCTGACGCCGCGCCTTGGCAAAGTCGAAACGCTCGGGCTGCTCGAGACGGTTCTTCAATATGTCCGAAAAGCCTTGGATCACGGTCAGCAGATTGTTGAAATCATGCGCGATGCCGCCGCTCAGCTGGCCGATCGCTTCCATCTTCTGCGCCTGGCGCAGCGCGTCCTCGGCATCGCGCCGGCGGCTGACGTCGAGCTGCGACCCGAAATAATAGATGAGTTTGCCGTCCCGGTCGAACACGGGGGAGACGAACAGCGCATTCCAGAAGCTGGCGCCGCTCTTTTTGTAGTTCAGAATCTCGACGGCGGTCTCGCGGCGTTCGGCGATCGCGCGGCGAACCTCGGCTACCGTGTCCCGGTCGGTGTCGGGACCCTGCATCAGCCGGCAGTTCCGCCCGATCAGTTCTTCCGGCGCATAGCCGGTCATATTCAGGAAGGCGGGGTTGGCGAAGACGATCGGATGGTCCGGGGCATGCGGGTCGGTGACGATCATCGGCATGCGCGTTGCCCGCACCGCCGCGAAGAAGATCGCGTTGTGCTCGTCGCGCATATCGGGATTCGCGCCTGCACTTTGCAGGGGCGCGGGGCCACCGGGGGGCATGTCCGAACGTTCGTGCGTCACATAACCTCGCTGTACAACAGGACCCAATACGCCGGGCGCGGTCTGAACGTTCCACCTCCTATATGGTTCAGCGCCTTGCCCTGACCGAAGGAACAGTTAGGTTCTGAGGGAAGCGGCGGAACAGTCGTTCGGCGCCGCTGGTTCCGTACCAAGCCGCCTGGGTCTGACGGCCTCATGCGGCGGCACGACGGGTTGATCGAGGATAAGGTGCAGCATGGCGGACGATGACCCGACGCAGGCGACCCTCACCGGTCCGGTCGTGGCCTATCGCGGGCCGGTGGGCGGCTGGGGTTCGGTGCGCGGCATGATCGGGACGCTGAAGTCGTCGGGTGCCAGCGCTGCCGCGCTCGGCACGCTGGCCGACCTCAACAAGCCCGGCGGCACGATGTGCACCTCGTGCGCGTGGACGAAAGTGCCCAATCCCGGCCTTGTCGAATTCTGCGAGAATGGCGCCAAGGCGACGCTGTGGGATCTCACCAGCGATCGCTGCACGCCGGACTTCTTTGCGACCCACCCCGTGTCGGAGATCGCCGGTTGGTCGGACTATGATCTGGAGCGGGTCGGCCGGCTGACCCATCCGTTGCGCTACGACGCCGCGACCGACCGCTATGTCGAGACGACGTGGGACGCAGCCTTTGCCGCCATCGGCGCCGACCTGCGGCGGCTGGAGCCGAAGTCGACGACCTTCTACGCTTCGGGCAAGGCTGCGCTCGAAGCCTCCTATCTCTATGCACTTTTCGCCCGCGTCTATGGGCACAACAATCTGCCGGACAGCTCGAACATGTGCCACGAGACGACCTCGGTCGCGCTCAAGACGGTGCTGGGCACGCCGGTCGGCACCTGCACCTTCGACGACCTCGCGCATTGCGACGCCATCTTCTACGTCGGCCAGAATCCCGGGACCAATTCGCCGCGCATCCTGCATCCGCTCAAGGATGCGGTCGACCGCGGCTGCCGCATCGTCGCTTTCAACCCGCTCAAGGAAAAGGGACTGATCGCGTTCGCCGACCCGCAGAGTCCGGCCGACATGCTGCTCGGGCGATCGACCCCGATCGCCAGCCACTATGTGCAGGTCCGGCCGGGCGGAGACATCGCCGCGCTGACCGGAGTTGCGAAGCATGTCCTGGCGCTCGATGTCGAAGATCTCGCCCGTGGCGGTCCGGGCGTGCTCGATCGCGCCTTTTTGAGTGAGCATTGCCATGGCCTCGACGACTGGCTCCGCTTCGTCGAGCAGAGCGACTGGGCGGATATCGAGAGGCAGTCCGGGGTTGGCCGGGCAGAGCTGGAGACGGCGGGCGCAATCTATGCCGCCTCCGAACGGGTCATCGGCATCTATGGGATGGGCCTCACGCAGCATGTGCATGGGTCGCAGGCGATCGGCGCGCTGGTCAACCTGCTGCTGCTGCGCGGCAATGTGGGCCGCAAGGGTGCGGGCTGCCAGCCGATCCGGGGCCACAGCAACGTCCAGGGGCAGCGGACCGTCGGGATCACCGAAAAGCCCGAGTTGGCGCCCAACGACAAATATCGCGAGCTGTTCGGGTTCGAGCCGCCGATGGACAAGGGCCACAATACGGTCGAGTTCCTCGAAGCCTTGCTCGCCGGCGAAGCGCGGGGTTTCATCGGCCTCGGCGGCAATCTGGTGCGGGCAGTGCCCGACCAGGACCGCGTCGCCAAGGCGTGGCGTGGACTGGACCTGACCGTCCATATCGCGACCCGGCTCAACCGGACCCATCTGCTGCCGGGTCGATCTTCCTGGCTGCTGCCCTGCCTGGTTCGGGCCGAGGAGGATATCCAGGCAGGCGGGCCGCAACAGGTGAGCATGGAAGACAGCTTCAGCCATATTCACGGCTCGATCGGCAGGCGGACTCCTGCCAGCCCGCATCTGCGATCGGAGGTCGCGATCGTGGCCGGCCTCGCCAAGGCTGCGCTCGCCCCTCATGACGGGCTGCGCTGGGACGAATGGACCGCCGATTATAGCCGCATCCGTAAGCTGATCGCGCTTACCTGGCCCGACCAGTTTGCCGACATGAATCGGCGCATCAACGAGCCCGGCGGTTTCTATCGCGGCAACAGCGCGCATGACCGGATATGGAAGACCGAAAGCGGCAAGGCGCAGTTCACGCTGCCCACCTCGCTCGACTCGGCCGATCTCGTCGATCGCCCGGGCCGTTTCCGCTTGATCACGCTGCGCTCGAACGATCAGTTCAACACCACCATTTATGGGATGTCCGATCGCCTGCGTGGGATCGAAGGCGATCGGATGATCGTGATGATGGCTCCTACGGACATGGCCGCACTGGGACTGGAAAGGGGCCAGCGCGTCACGCTGGTCGGAGATGCGACCGACGGCATTGCCCGCAAGGTCGAGGGGCTTGCGGTCATCCCTTATGATCTGCCGCGTGGGGCGCTGGCCGGCTATTTTCCTGAACTAAACCCGCTCTCGCCGCTGTCACGTCACGATCTCGCCTCGGGCACGCCTGCCGCCAAGGCTATTCCGGTCCGCATTCTAGCCTGAGCGCCGAGGTTCAGCCGCCGGCCCGATCTGCCATGATCTCCTGAATGCGCGCGGCGAGCGTGTCCATCGGGAAGGGTTTGGTGAGCAGCGCCATGTTCGGTGCCAGCTGGCCATTCCCGATCACGGCATTTTCGGCGTAGCCGGTCATGAACAGGACGCGCAGATGGGGTCGGATCTGGAGCGCCGCGTCGGCGACCTGTCGTCCATTCATCCCGTTCGGCAGGCCGACGTCGGTGATCAGCAAATCGATATGCGGGGTGGCATGGACCGCAGCCAGTGCGCCGGCGCCGTCGGCAGCCTCGACAACATTGTATCCCAACTCCTCGACCACTTCGACCACCAACATGCGTACCGTCGGTTCGTCGTCGACCACGAGCACGCAGCCTGCTCCCCGCTCCGCTTGTGCCAGCGGCGCGGTCGGCTGCGGCGCGACGTCGCCGTCGGCCGGACCGCTTTCGGCGTGGCGCGGAAGGTAGATGCACATCGTGGTGCCCAGACCGGACTCGGTATATATGCGCACCTGTCCGCCCGACTGGCGCGCGAAGCCGTAGATCATCGACAGGCCGAGGCCCGTCCCCTCGCCCATCGGCTTGGTGGTGAAGAAGGGGTCGAACGCGCGGGCGGCCACCTCGGGCGCCATGCCGGTGCCGGTGTCGGTGACGCAAATCGACACATATTGGCCGGGGTCGAGGTCGCGCTCGCGGGCGGCGCGCTCGTCGAGCCATTTGTTGGCGGTCTCGATCGTGATCCGTCCGCCCTGCGGCATCGCGTCGCGCGCGTTGATGCACAGGTTGATGATCGCGTTCTCAAGCTGGTTGGGGTCGACCAGCGTCGTCCAGAGCCCGGCCTTGCCCACCGTTTCGACCGTCACTTCCGGACCCACCGTGCGGCGGATCAACTCTTCGAGGTCGAAGATGAGGCGGTTCACGTCGGTCGGCTTGGGGTCGAGCGTCTGGCGGCGGGAGAAGGCGAGCAGGCGATGGGTCAAAGCGGCCGCCCGCTTCACCGCGCCCTGCGCGGCGATCGAATATTTCTCCAGTTCGTAGACGCGGCCCTGGGCGATGCGGATCTGCATCATCTCCAGAGCGCCCGATATGCCGGTCAGCAGATTGTTGAAGTCGTGGGCCAGGCCGCCGGTCAGCTGGCCGACCGCTTCCATCTTCTGCGACTGGCGAAGCGCCTCTTCGGCGCGGTCGCGCTCGGCCGCCGTCGCGGCTACCTCGGCCTGCAAGCCGATCTTCTCGCGGTGCAGCTGGCGCTCGACGGCCTTGCGCGCCGAGACGTCCTGCATCGCGCCGACCATGCGGATCGGCGTCCCCGCGGCGTCGCGCAGCACATAGCCGCGGTCGAGAACGTCGGCATAGCTGCCGTCAGCCCGGGCGAAACGATATTCGTCGGTCCAGTCCGTGCCCGACGCCGAGTCGATTACGGCATGGATGCTGCGGTCGATCCGCTCGCGGTCCTCCGGATGAATATTCGCGATCCACCACGCCCCGGTGGGCTCGACCTCGCTCGGCCGGTGGCCATAAGCGCGCTGCAACGCCTCGTTCCAGATCACCATGTCCGTGCGGAAATCCCAGTCCCACACCGCATCGTTGGTCGCCCGCCCGGCAAGACGGAGGCGCTCTTCGACTTCGCGAAGCGCGGCGTTTGCGAGACGATCGCGGGTAACGTCCTGCACCGTGCCGATAAGGCGAACCGGTCGGCGCCCGTCGAAGAAGGCGAGGCCATGGGCGGCGATATGGCGCAGCCTGCCATCTTCGATGCCGACCGTGCGATACTCGACTTCGAATTCGTGGTTGCCGTCGGGGTCGAGAGAGGCGACGACCGCCTTGTGCGCCCGGTCGCGGTCTTCGGGATGCAGGCCGGCGAGAAAGGTGGTTTCGTAGGATACGTCGGCGCCGGGACTGACACCGAACAAAGCCCGGCAGCGGTCGTCCCATTTGAGCGATTGTTCGCCCGGCCGATAATCGAAGCGTCCCAGACGGGCAGCGCGGGTGGCGAGTTCGAGCTCCTCGCGGCTCCGTTCGAGCGCCCGCTCGGTTCGGCGACGCTCGGTGATGTCGTAGAACAGAACGGCGACGTGATGTTTTTCCGGGTCGTCGATCCGGTAGGCGCTCACCAGATACCAGCGATCGTCGAGTTCCTTGGCCGGCAGATCGAGCCTGACCGCTCGACCCGTACGCGCTACCTCGCCGTACAGGTCGAACCAATGTTGTTCATGCTGAGGCGCGATTTCGCGCATCCAGCGGCCGCTGGCATTCGCGATGCCTGTATATTGCTCGAAGGATTCGTTGACCTCCAAAAAGCGGTAATCGACCGCCGCACCCGCTTCGTCGAATTTCACTTCGATGACGCAGAAGCCGGCATCGATCGAATTGAACAGGCTGCGATAGCGATGCTCGCTGAGCCGCAGCGCCTCTTCGCTGCGAACGCGGTCGGCCGCTTCGCGGATGCGAAGCGCCACGTCCTCGACCAGCGCAATCTCGGCGGTATCCCACGACCGGGGGCGTTGCATGTTGACGTAGAGAAGGCTGTCGAGCCGTCCGGTGCGCATGATCGGGCAGACGATCGCTGCCTGCGTGTCTATCGCCGTCCAGGCTTCGTCATGTCCGGCGCTCAACGGGTGGGTCGTGACATCGTCGAGGACCAAGGTACGTCCGGCCCGCAGCTCCGCCATCAGCGCGTCGCCATAGCCGTCCATCGGTCTCAATCGCCCCTGGAGATTCTCCAGCCTGCCGCCTGAATCCGCATCGATCCGGCTGAGTCCTCCGTCGACGTCGAGCGATGCGAAGCCGCACCGATCGGCGCCGAGCCTGTGCGCGAGCATTTGCGAGGCTGTGTCGAGGATTGCCTGGGCATCGTTGATGCCACGCAGCGTATCGAGAAAGGCTAGCTGGAAGGCTTGTCTTTCGAGCAGTTGCTCACGACTCAACTGTTCCGATCTCGGCATTCTTCCCCCAACGACGCCAACCCACGACAGTTCCGCGCCGACGGCCTAGCCGCAGCGGGACGATCGCGGGAGCCAGCAGCCATACCGGCTTCGACCGCACCACCGGGGAACGGACATCCGGATAATGTGCCGCGCGCTCGATTGTTCCGTGACCGCGACGAAATAGGGCCGCCCCACAAGCGGAGGCGGCCCTGGAGGACGACTATATCATCGATCAGAACTCGGCGGTCAGTCTCGCACCCCAGGTCCGGGGCCGGTTGAAGATCGCCGTCGCCAGCGAGCCGAAGTCGGTCGCGAAGCTGTAATAGCGGTTGTTGGTCAGATTCTCGCCGAACAGCTGGGCAGTCAGCTTCACATTGTCGCCGGCCGGGATGTCGGACAGGATTACGCGAGCCGACAGTTCCTTCTGGGTTCCGGTACGGAAGCCCTGCAATGTGGGCGCGAGCGAGTCGATCACCGCCAGACGCGCGCTGCTCTTGGTCGAATAATCGACGCGGAAGGTCGCGACGCCCATCGGCATCGGCGAGGTCTTTACCTGTGCACCGACATGGGTCGACCATTTGCTCAGATAGGCGAAGTGCGCGGTCGATCCGACATTGGTCACCACGCCGCCGACGATCTGGTTATACTCCTTATATTTCGGGTCGACATAGCCGACATTGCCGTCCAGCTGGACATGTTCGCCCAGCAGCAGCGCGCCTTCGAGTTCGAATCCGCGATAGCGTGCCTTCGCCGCATTCACGATGAAGTTGGTGCGGGTGACGCTGTTGAACTGGTTGACCTGCAGATTGTCGTAATCAATCTGGAAGACGTTACCGTCGAAGCGCAGATGGCGATTGAGTGCGGTCAGCTTCCAGCCCAGTTCGTAGGTGATCGCCTTTTCGGGATCCCAGCCGGGCGATCCTGGTGCCAATGCATTGAAGCCGCCGGCGCGGAAACTCGACGCGATCCGTCCATAGGTCATGAAGCCCGGCACCCAGCGATAGCTGATCGAGCCGCTATAGCCGAAATTGCCCCAGTCGTTCTTGCCGGTCTGGTTGGTGGTGGTCGTCGTGGTCGTGGTCTGGACGATTCCGGTGTCGATCTTGCGCTTGTCCTTGGTGTAACGGCCGCCCAGCGTCACTTCGAGCTTCTCGTCGAGCGATGCGGGCTTCCACTTCACCTCGCCGAAGGCGGCGTAGGATCTGGTGGTCTGCTCATAGGTCACGCTGCGGTCGAGCCGGATCCAGGCTGCGCCCACCGGCGAGTTGAGCACGGTGGTGACGTTCTCGTTCACCTTCTCCCACCAATAATAGAGACCCAGCACATATTCGAAGTCGGCGAGGTCGCCTGCGACTTGGACCTCCTGACTGAACTGCTTCTGTTTGCCGGGGTTCGTCGGCGCCGCATGGACGCTGATCGGCTCTACTCGCTGCGCGGGATCGCGCGGATTGAGGACCGTGCCGAGAATATAGCTGCCGCCCAGATAATTGCGGAGATGCTGGTCGATCTCGGCATAGTTGCTGATCGACTTGAGTTGGGCCGTTTCGGCGATCGGATAGGTGAGCGTCAGCGTGTCGCCCCAGCTCTTGATCACCGCATTGCCCTGCACCCGCGGATCGCGATAGCTGAGGTCGAGGGCCTTGGGGCTGAGTACGAGCGGCGGTCCGGACGGATTGGCGGCCGCCGAATTGGTGTAGGCCGTGACCGCGGCCGGGGTTCCGCCGATCGGCTGCCAGGCGGTGAAGGACACGTTGCGTGCATAGCGAAAGCGATTGTCTATCTCGAGATCGCCGAGCGAACCCGCCAGCGCGGTGGTCAGGCCCAGATCCTTCTCGTTGCCGCCCCAGTCGGATTTTGACAGGCCCGGTGTGCGGACCCAGCCGTCGCGATTGCGCCAGTTGGCGGCGATCTTCAAGCGCCAGTCGGACTGCCCGATCGCGCCGGTCTGGAGGACGCCCGAGAGCATCTTGTCGTCATAGCGACCATAGCCGACCGAAATCTTGGCGCTGGGCTCGTCGGTCGGCGCCTGTGTGACGAGCATGATCGCACCACCGGTGGTGTTGCGGCCGAACAGCGTGCCCTGCGGACCGCGCAGCACTTCGACGCGCTCCAGATCCGGAAGGTCGAAGGCGGCGCTGGTCGCGCGCGGCGTATAGACCCCGTCGACATAGAGGGCGACGGCTGGCTCGGTGTAGAGGGTGGTCGACAGCGTGCCGATGCCGCGGATGAACACGACGGGGGCGTTGGCGCTGCCCGATCCCTGCGTGATCTTCAGATTCGGGGCGAGGTCGGCGAGCGCGCTGAGCCGGGTGAGGACGCGTTGCTCGATATCCTTGCCGCCGATCGCGGTGATCGGCAGCGGTGCGGTTTCGGCCCGCTCGGCACGGCGGCGGGCCGTCACGATGATATCGGCCAGGCCCCCCTGGCTTGCGCCGGTCTCGGCCTGATCCTCGGCCATCGCCGGGGCAGACAATAGGCCGACAAAGGCGGCTGTCAGCGCGGTACCCCCACGCAGCACGGACGTGATTCTGCTCCTGGTAGCTTTCATCTTCCCCTCCTTTGGCGCGTCCCTGAAGGGCGTCGCCTTTCTCCTGTGCCGGTAGTCTGCCGGCCTTGCTTCACATCGTTTCTGTCCGGTCTCTCGCCGCCGCCGATGATCGTGCGATTGACAACCTATCAATCATGGTAATCTTATCAAGAATAAACATAGCAACGACGAGAGGATGGACATGAAGGATTTCAAAGGCCGCGTGGCCGTGATTACGGGGGCGGCGAACGGTATCGGCCGGGCACTGGCAGAGCAGCTTGCGGCGGAGGGGGCGCGGCTGGCGCTGATGGACATCGAAGCCGATACACTGGAAACGCTGCGCGCCGACCTGACGAGCCGGGGTGCCGATGTCTTCGCGCGTGGCTTCGACATCGGCGACTGGGACGCCAGCGAGGCCTTCGCAAAAGACGTGCTGTCCCATTTCGGTACCGTCAATCTGGTCATCGCCAATGCCGGGGTGACCACGGTCGGCCGCCCTGCGGTGACGCTGTCGATCAACGACTGGCGCTGGGTGCTGGGCACCAACCTGTTCGGCGTGATTCACGCGATCCAGCCCTTCCTGCCGACACTGATGGGGCAGGAAGGCTCGCATATCGCTATCACCGCCTCGGGCGTCTGCTCCTTCACGGGCGTCGCGCTCAACGGCCCCTATTGCGCAAGCAAGGCGGCGGCGATCTCCTACGCAGAGACGCTCTACCGCGAACTGGCGGCGGCCAATCCGCCGGTCGGCGTTACCGCGATTTGCCCCGGCACCACCCTCGCCACCTTCCAGCGTTCGGAAGAGCGGCGCCCGGCCCATCTGCCGGACCTGGCCGAGACCGACCCGATTCCGCCGGTGTTCCGCGAGATGCTCGCCAAGATCCGCGCCGACGGTCTGACTTCGGAAGAGGTAGCGCGCCAGTCGATCGAGGCCATTCGCGAGAACCGCTTCTACGTGATCACCCATCCGGAAAATGGTCACATCGCGGCGGCGCGCGGCAATGATGCGGCGGCCGCGCGCAATCCGTCGGTCGGATTGCCGGCGGCCTGAAAACCGCTCCGGGCGGGTGATCGCGATCAGGCGACACCCGCCGGGGCTTGTGAGGCGCCCCTCGACCGCAGGCCGCCCACCAGCGCCAGCGCGCAGCCCGCCAGCGTGATCAGACCCACCCAAGCGATCGCGCTGCGCAGCCCGAACATTATGATCACCGGCCCAAGGACCAGCGGATTGATCGCATCGGCGAGGAACTGGCAGCTCACGACAAGCCCCGCCGCCTGCCCGCGCAGGTCGGGACGGGCGCGTTGCAGCAGCAAATTGCTCTGATAGGGGAAGAGCAGCCCGTTGCCGATGCCGAGCAGCGCAAGACCGATCGCGGCCGCCACCATGTCGTGCGCGCGGGCGAACAGAAGCAGCCCGCTGCCGATGATCGCGAGGATGGCGAAGGGCAGCATCCCCATGCCGATCAGGCGGCGGGCCACCGGGAACAGGATCGCCGTGGCGAAGATCAACGCCTGGTTGATCCCCATCATCTGTGCGCGACCCTGGGCGCTGTCGATGCCGATCTCGGCGAGCAGGAAGCTCGATTGCGAATTGGTGGTGAAGGCGGTCATGTTGACGAGCACGACGAAGGCGAAGACTGGCCAGAGGGCAGCGAGCCCGCGCCAATCCCGGGTCCGATGGCCCGCTGCCTGAGGTCCACGGGGTGACGGCGCCGAGCAAGTCGCGACCAGCGCGAACATCAGCCCGGCGATCACCGGGAACAGCAGGAAGGAAATCCGCCAGCCATAGGCATCGGCGATCCGTCCGGAAGCGATCATCGCGATGATGCCGAGTGCTGCGGCACCCGCGACCGACCAGCCGAGTACGCGCGGGCGCATCGCTTCGGGCACACGCTCGCCCACCAGTGCGGTGGAGGCCGCCGCGATCACGGCGGCGACGATGCCGATCAGCAGCCGTGAGGCGACCAGCAACGGGAGGCTGAGCGCGTAGCCCGCCACGCCGATCAGCCCATAAGCGACGAGCCCGCCGAGAAAGACGGTGCGCGGCTGGAAATGGCGAAAGAGGAAACCGGCGCCGAAGCCGCCGAGGACAAGGCCCAGCATCGGCATCGCGATCAGCATCTGTACTGCCACCGCGACGTCCGATGCGTTTCCGCCGCCACCCATGTCGCGGGCGATGTTGGGCAGGACCGGAATGACGACGGTCAGCATTGCGCCGACGAGAAAGGATCCCAGAGAGAGCGTGGCGATGCCGACTATGGCTCGTGGCGACATCGGCACGACCGGCGCCTGCTGCTCGTCGGGCGGAACGGCCACCATCGACACCCCTCCTTGATCGGTCGGCCGTCTGGCGCGGCTCGCGCCTAGCGATGGCATGCGGGCTGGAAGCGCACCCGCCCAATATGGGCATTGTTCCGATCGCAGGTTGCGAACGGCGAGGATGGTCTGGCGCGGGCAGGGTCGACTGGCCTATGCGCCGGTCATGATCCCGTCGGTATCCGCTCGTTTCGTCTTCTGGCCGCTGCTGCTGGCGGTCGCCCTGCTCGCACTCTGGGGGCGGGGCTGGGGTCTCTGGCTCGAACCGATGTGGCTCGACGAGGCCTATAGCGCCTATGCGGCCGCGCAAGGCTGGGATTTCCTGTGGCATGTCGTGCCGCGCTACGAGACGCACCCGCCCTTTTACTATTCGCTGCTGCGCGCCTGGACGCTTCTGGCGGGGGATGGCCTCTTCGCGCACCGACTGCTCGGTCTGGTCTGCGGGATGCTCAGCCTGCCGCTGATCGCGCTGGCCGCCGCCCGTCTGGCGCGGATGGCAGGCGTTGATCGCAGCCGTGTAGTGCTCGCTACACTACTGATCGTCGCGGTGTCGCCGGTGGTGGTCGAGATGACCCGCGAGATTCGCCCCTATCCCGCGATGATCCTGACCTATGCCGGGGCCTGCCTCGCATTGCTGCATATCGCCGGACGGCGGGAGGCGGGGCTGCCGCTCCTCGGCCGGGCCTATATGGCCTATCTCGGCTGCACCGCTCTGATCCTGTGGCTGCACAATCTGGGTCCGCTCTACGCGGCGGCGCTTGGCCTCGCCCTGTTGTGCGTAATCCGCCTGCGGGCGATGACGAAGGCCGACTGGCTGTGGCTGGCGGCAGGCGGATGCCTCGTCATCGCCGTCTGGCTGCCCGCGCTGTTCATCCTGCTCGACCAGGCGCCCGAATGGATCAAGGCGACCTGGCTCCATTTCTCGACCCGCGATCTCTGGCGTCGCGCGACAATGCTCTACACGGGCCCGCGCGACGACATGCGTGCGATGGCGGCAATCCTGCTGCTGCTCGGCGGTGCGCTGCTTTGGCGCGCGCCGCGCGGACGGCCCCTGCTCGCCGCTCTGGCGATCCTCGCCTTCCTGCCTTTGCTGCTGTCGCTGCTGATCTCGGCGACGATCACCCCGGTGTTCATCGTGCGGACGATGACCGCGCTTGCGACCCCGGCGCTCCTCCTTATGGGGCTGGGGATCGGCTGGAACCGAGGTCGCTTCGGCTGGCTGCTGCCCACCGCCGCGCTGCTGTGGCTCGCCATCGCCCAGTTCGGCATGGTCGCTGCGACACGCGCCCATCCGCAGGGGGACTGGTATCGCGCGGTCGAATGGCTGCGGCCACGCTTCGCACTTGGCGATCGGCTGTTCGCCTATCCGAACGAGGGCGCCCTGCCCTTCGATCGTGCGGTCCGCGATCGGGGGCTTACGATGCCCAGCCGCCCGATCCCGACGGCGATCCCGACGCTGAACCCGCCACCGGGCAGCTGGTATGTCAGCGGATCGCGCGGCGTTCCCTCGCTCGATCGCGCCCATCTCCGCGCGATCGCGCAGGAGCCGGCGACGCGAGCGGTGCCCACGATCTGGCTGCTGCGACTGGGGCCCTGGGCCTATGACAAGGGCGACGTCTTCCTCGACGAATTGTCGCGCGGACGGGTCGAGGTCGGCCACTATCGTGAAGGACCGATCGACATCGTCGGTCTCCGCCGGGCCAATCTCGCACCCGAACGATAGCGGTCGAATGGGGCGGCGGCGCCCGGAAGCGCCGCCGTTCGAACCTTAACGGCCGTCGCGGCGGCCGAGCAGGCGGAGCCGCAGCGCGTTGAGCTTGATGAAGCCCGCCGCGTCGCGCTGGTCATAGGCGCCGGCATCGTCCTCGAAGGTGACGACCTTCTCCGAGTAGAGCGTGTTCGGCGACTTGCGGCCGACGACATACACGCCGCCCTTGTACAGCTTGAGCCGCACCGTGCCGGTGACCTTCTCCTGGCTGTGGTCGATCGCGGCCTGGAGCATCTCGCGCTCGGGCGAGAACCAGAAGCCGTTATAGATCAGCTCGGCATAGCGCGGCGCCAGCTCATCCTTCAGGTGCGCAGCGCCGCGATCGAGGGTGATCTGTTCGATCCCGCGATGGGCGAGATGATAGATGGTGCCGCCCGGCGTCTCGTACATTCCGCGCGACTTCATGCCGACGAAGCGGTTCTCGACGAGGTCGAGGCGGCCGATGCCATGTTTGCGGCCATAGTCGTTGAGCGTCTCGAGCAGCGTCGCCGGGCTCATGCCGACGCCGTTGATCGCCACGCCGTCGCCCCGCTCGAAATCGATCGTGATGAACTCGGGCGCGTCGGGGGCGTCCTCCGGGTTGACGGTGCGCGAATAGACATAGTCGGGCACCTCCTCCCACGGATCCTCGAGCACCTTACCCTCGGACGAGGTGTGGAGCATGTTGGCGTCGGTTGAGAAGGGCGACTCGCCGCGCTTGTCGCGCGGGATCGGAATCTGGTGCGCTTCGGCGAACTCGATCAGGCGGGTGCGGCTGGTCAGATCCCATTCGCGCCACGGCGCGATCACGCGGATATCGGGGGCGAGGCCATAATAGCCGAGCTCGAAGCGGACCTGATCGTTGCCCTTGCCGGTCGCGCCATGGCTGACGGCATCGGCGCCGACCTGGCGGGCGATCTCGATCTGGCGCTTGGCGATCAGCGGGCGTGCGATCGAGGTGCCGAGCAGGTAGAGGCCTTCATACAGGGCGTTGGAGCGCATCATCGGGAAGACATAATCCCGCACGAACTCCTCGCGCAGGTCGTCGATGAAGATGTGATGGTCGGGCACGCCCATCAGCTTGGCCTTGGCCCGCGCGGGCTCCAGCTCTTCGCCCTGGCCCAGATCGGCGGTGAAGGTGACGACCTCGCACTGGTAGGTCTGCTGCAGCCATTTCAGGATGACGCTCGTATCGAGCCCTCCCGAGAAGGCCAGAACCACCCGCTTCACGTCGCTCATCTTCGTCTCCAAGCCGCATCAAAGGCGCGGCGCCCTTGCCATGCGGGGCGTCGCCATTCAAGCTGATAGCGTTTTTCCATGGCGGAGCGGTGTCGGGTGTCCACTCTTCGGTTGCGGTTGTCGGTACTGGCCGGAGCGCTGGTCGCGATGACCCCGTCCCAGGCGCAGCAGTTGCCTATGACGCAGGAGGGGCTCGACAGCGCCGTCGCGCAATATTTCGCCGGTGCCGACCGGAACGGTGACGGGCGGCTCGACCGGATCGAGACGGCCGATGCGCTCGGGCTTGCCCGGGGGCTGCTAACCGCCCGCCGCGATATCGAGCCTTTCACTATGGAGGAGGCGTCCGACGGACGCGTGCGGCTGTCGCTCAACGCCAACGGGCCGCTCAGTCAGGGTGGAATAGCCGATATCGTCTATCGTGCAGCGGATCGAGACGGGGATGGAGCCTTGTCTTTAGCCGAGTTGCGCGCAGTCGCCCGTGCCCGGTTCGACTCGGTCGATCGCGACCATGACGGCATACTGGACGAAAAGGAGCGCGGAGCGGCAGAAGAGCAGCTGGAGCTCGCCCAATGGCTATTGGCATATTTTCCTGAACAGACGTTCAGATAAGCACGGTCAAATCAGCCAATATTTCAACGACGACATTTGTATTTCAGCCGAGAACTATGGCTGCAAGTTTCGCCCTGCAAAAGGCATCACAGGACGGACCGGCATCTCCCCCCTGTTCATGTCGCTCCGTCCACCCTTTTCGCGTCTTCGGACGTTTGGATCGCAGGAAGGATGCAGGATATGACCAGGACAAGATTGATCGGCGCGACGGCGCTTGTTTCCATGCTCGTGGCGGGGGTGGCGGTTGCCGCGCCAGGCCGTGACGGACCGCCACCCCCGCCCAAGACACGCGCCGAGGCTCAGGCTCGTGTGGGCGAGATGTTCAAGCGCCTCGACACCAATGGTGACGGCTTCGTCACTAAGGCGGAGATGGACGCTGCGCGGGCCAAGATGCGCGAGGCTTTTGCCGAACGGCGCGAGGAACGGCGTGGCGAGAGGTTCGCCAAGCTCGACAAGGACGGCAATGGCAGCCTGTCGAAGGACGAGTTCCTGGCACCCCCGCCCCCGCCCCCCGGTGAGAGCGACGGTCCGCGCGGACGCCATAAGGGCATGAAGCGCCATCATGGCGGCATGATGATGGGCGGCGGCGGCTTCTGGTTCGGTCGCGCCGATGCCAACAAGGACGGCAAGGTCAGCCTGGCCGAGGCGCAGTCGTCCGCGCTCGCGATGTTCGACAAGGTCGACACCAATCGCGACGGGACGATCAGCCCCGAGGAGCAGCGCGCGGCGCGCGACGCTATGCGCGCCGAATGGAAGGCCAAGCGTGGCGAGCGCGGGCCGGATGCTCCGCCCCCGCCCCCGCGCGGCTAAGTCTGCTGATCGAGAACGAAGGGTCCGCGCTTTGGCGCGGGCCCTTTTTCGCGTCAGCGCGGCAGGCGGCGCTCGGTGTCGATCATGTAGTCGCGCGTGATCGGCAATGTCCGCCGGTTGCGGACATATTGGATCTGATAATTGCACAGATTGCCGTGGTAGAAGGCGGCACGCGCGCCGGCGAGATAGAAGGTCCACATGCGGTAGAAGCGCTCGTCGTACAGCGCCACGATCGCATCGCGGGCGGCGACCGTGCGGTCGTACCAGCGGTCGAGCGTCATGCCGTAATGGAGCCGCAGCGATTCCACGTCGGTCACGATCATGCGCGCCGGCTCGCTCGCGGCGACGATCTCCGACAGCGCCGGATTATAGCCGCCGGGGAAGATATATTTGAGGGTGAAGGCATCGGTCTTGCCGGGCACGCCCAGTCGCCCGATCGTGTGGAGCAGCATCACCCCATCCTCGGTCAGCAGGTCGCGGCATTTGGCGAAGAAGGTCTCATATTGCGGCACGCCGACATGCTCGAACATGCCGACCGAGACGATTCGGTCGAATTTCCCCTCCAGCGCACGATAATCGATCAGCTCGAACTTCACCCGGTCCGAGACGCCGGCCTCCGCCGCGCGCCGCCGCGCGACCTTCAGCTGTTCCTCGGACAGGGTGATTCCGAGCACGTCGACGTCGGCCGCGCGGTTCAGATAGAGCGCCATGCCGCCCCAGCCGCACCCGATGTCCAGAACCCGCTGGCCGGGGCTGAGGTGGAGCTTGGCGGCGATATGCGCTTTCTTGTCAGCCTGCGCGGTGTCGAGGTCGACGTCGGGCTTTGTGAAGTAGGCGCAGCTATATTGCCGGTCGGCGTCGAGGAAGAGATCGTAGAGCCGGTCGTTCAGATCATAATGATGCGCGACGTTCGACTTCGACCGCGTCGCCCAGTTGACGCTCTGGATCACCGCGCGCAGCCGGTCTCGCACGAGGTGGCGGAAGGTGCCGCGCAGCGTGATGCGCCCTTCTTCCCAGCGGCCATTGGCGCGGACCAGATCGACCAGATCGCGAATGTCGCCCTGCTCGATCACGAGGCGGCCGTCCATGAACGCCTCGGCGGCGTGGAGATGGGGGTTTCGGGCGATGAAAGCGGGCACGCCCCGGTCGACGAAACGGATCGTCACCGGTTTGATCGCGGGATCCGGAGTTCCGTAACGCCTGGCCTCCCCGTCAGCGAGGATGATGGTCATCTCCCCGCGCTTGAAGAGATGGCCGGCAAAACGATCGAACAGGGACATGAGTCAGGGCCTCCAGCCGCGCCATAAAACCGTTAGCAGGCTGCGGGCGCAAGAGCCGCGTCTGTTAAAATACCGTAATAAAGCGAGGGAATATCCGGGGCTTGGTTGCGTAGCCTTGCCGGCTGGGCAGGCGCGTTCAGCGTAGCTTGGCGATCGACAGTCCGTCGGCCTTGGCGCGATCCTTGGTCGATTCCTCGGACCGTTTGAGCGCCTTGGCGATCGCCTTCAGTGCCATCCCCTTCTTGGCAAGGGTGTGAAGTTTCTGAACCTCGTCCTGGGTCCAGGGCTGGCGGTGCCGTTCGAAGCGATCGCCCGACATCAGCCCAACGCCGCCTGCTTCTCGGCGGCCATGCGGTCGAGTTCCGCCCGGCTCTTCTTCTCCGACGCCGACTTCAGCTGGCCGCACGCAGCCATGATGTCGCGCCCGCGCGGCGTGCGGACCGGCGCCGAGATGCCGGCCTTGAAAATGATGTCGGAGAAGCGCGCAATCCGGTCGGGATCGGAACAGTCATAGTCGGCGCCCGGCCAGGGATTGAACGGGATCAGATTGACCTTGGCCGGCAGCTTGTACTTGCGGATCAGTCGGACCAGCTCATGCGCGTCCTCGTCCCGGTCGTTCTTGTCCTTGAGCATCACATATTCGAAGGTGATACGGCGCGCATTGTTGGCGCCCGGATAGTCGGCGCAGGCCTGCAGCAGTTCCTCGATGCCATACTTGCGGTTGAGCGGGACGATTTCGTCGCGGACCTCCTTGGTGATCGCGTGCAGCGACACCGCCAGGTTGACGCCGATCTCCTCGCCCGCGCGCGCCATCATCGGCACCACGCCGGCGGTCGACAGGGTGATCCGCCGCTTCGACAGAGCGAGGCCGTCGCCGTCCATCACCAGCTTCAGCGCGTCGCGCACATTGTCGAAATTATAGAGCGGCTCGCCCATGCCCATCATCACGATGTTGGTGAGCATTCGGCCTTCGGGCTGCGACGGCCATTCGCCCAGCGCATCGCGCGCCAGCATCACCTGCCCGACGATCTCGCCGGGGGTCAGGTTGCGAACCAGACGCATCGTGCCGGTGTGGCAAAAGCGGCAGTTGAGCGTGCAGCCCACCTGACTCGACACGCAGAGCGTTCCGCGATCGGCGTCGGGGATGAACACCATCTCATAATCCTGGCCGTCGTCCGAGCGGAGCAGCCATTTGCGCGTGCCGTCGGTGGAGACCTGCGCCTCGACCACGCCAGGCCGCGATACGACGAAGCGCTGCTCCAGCCAGACCCGCATGTCCTTGGCGATATCGGTCATCACCGCGAAGTCGGTGGCGCCACGATTGTAGATCCAGTGCCAAAGCTGCTTGGCACGCAGCTTGGCCTGGCGCGGCTCGAGCTGGGCGGTTTCGAGCGCCATGCGCAGATCGTCGCGCGACAGGCCGAGCAGGTCGATACGACCGTCGCTGCGCGGTTTCAGATCGCGCGGAACGGGCACAGGATCGATGTGGCCGGGAATCGGCATGGCGACGGCTTGCGGGTGATTCATGGAGCGCACATAGGCGATTCGCCTAGATTTTGCCACTGCACGCGATTTCCCGATCCGCAAGAGGCCGGTCTAGGAACAATACTAATCGTTCGGCGGACGGCCCCCCTGCATCCTGCTGCCCAGGAAAGAGCATGGACCGAATCGACATCATCGCCTTCTTCAACCTGCGCCGCGCCGAGGAGGAGCGGTTGAAGGCTGCGCGCGCCACATCGTCGCGGGCGCGGGACGCGCATCTCGAAATGGCCCGAATGTTCGAGGATCGCGCGCAGGAGGTCCGCGCCGCCGCCCAACCGGTCGACGTCCGACCCGCGTGAATCTTCGTCCCGCCTGATCGTCCATCGCACGCATTTTGCTTCCGCGGCGCCGCCCAGCCTGTATAGCGGCCCGTCGGAACCGATCCCCACGGAGAGACGAAGTGACCAGATCCGCAGCCGAGGTTATGCACGACGTGATCGTTGCGGCCGTGATCGACGGCCTCGGCGCTTTGCGCACGGCCTCCAAGGGGGTTCCGAACGCCTTGCTCCGCGACCTTGCCGCGATTCATCCGAACACGACCTTCCAGGATCTGCCGGCGGATCTCCAGGCATCGATCCAGACCAGCGTGCGTGCCGCTTTCACGAAGCTGCAGTCCGAAGGCTATACCGTTCTCAATCCCAAGGTTGCGGGCGTCTCGCCCCGTCCTCCGCGTCCTCAGGGCGCCGCTCCCACGGGCCGGGGACCGGGCGGGCCGGGCCGTCCGGCGGGTGGGCGTGACCAGCAGCGCCGGCCCAGATCAGATCGCGGCCCAGCCGGCAAGCAGCCGCCAAAGCGCTGACCGAGGGTAAGGCCCGGCCCTCGGGGCCACAAGACATGCACCAAAGTACATATCATTTCGCCTGAGAACACGAACAGCGATTCACGCCTCGCAAACGATACCGAAGTATAACGGCTGTCGGGAAACTCTTGGAGTGGGGGTCGTGATGCTCTGGTTCGAGAAGCATCTGCCTGTCAGGCGTAAATTGTCCGTGGCCTTTTCGACCGTTATCGCGGTTCAGGCCTTTCCGACCTTGTTGTTCGTGTTCATCCTGCGCGGGAAGCCGCTGCTGGGCATCCCTCAGGGCGGGGCGGTGATCGCCCTCGCCGGGACGGCCACGGCGGCGGCGCTGGCTTTCGCTTTCCGCAAGGCTACAGCCGACCCCTATGTCGCGACCGTGGTGCGCATGGAAGCGCTGGCCGATGGCGATCTCGATTCACCGGTCGATTATGTCGATTATGAGGACTGCGTGGGCCGGATGGCGCGCGCGATGTTCAAGTTCAAGGAGGCGGCGATCGCCCGCATCCGGGCGGAAGCCGAACTTCGTGCCGCGATGGACCAGCATGACGTCGTGGATTCGTTGAGCGACGGTCTGCGGCATCTGGCAGCGGGCGACTTCAGCCACCGCCTGTCGAAGCCCTTCCCCGCCGACTATGAGGCGGTGCGGATCAACTTCAACGAAGCGGGCGATGCGCTGCAGGCGGCGATCGGCGAGGTCAACGAATCGGCACAGCGCATCCGCACCGGCTCGGCCGAGATCAGCCAGGCTTCGGACGACCTGGCGCGTCGCACCGAGGGGCAGGCCAGTTCGATCGAAGCCACCGCGCTGACCATGGAGCAGCTGGCGACGGTCGTGCGCAGCGCCGCCAAGAGCGCGGCCGAGGCCGAACGGATCAGCGACACGGCGCGCGTTAGTGCGGAAAGCGGTAGCGACGTCGTTCGCGATGCCGTCCGGGCGATGAGCGCCATCGAGAAGTCGAGCCAGGAGATCGCACAGATCGTGTCGGTCATCGACGGCATCGCCTTCCAGACCAACCTGCTCGCCCTCAACGCAGGCGTCGAGGCGGCGCGCGCAGGAGATTCAGGCAAGGGCTTCGCGGTCGTCGCGAACGAGGTCCGCGCCCTGGCCCAGCGCTCAGCGGACTCGGCCAGCGAGATCAAGTCGCTGATCGAGAAGAGCGCGCAGCAGGTGAAGCAGGGCGTCGAACTGGTCAGCCGCTCGGGCAAAGCCTTCGACACGATTCTGGAGGGAATCGGCACCACGTCCACGCTGGTGCGCGACATTGCCGGCTCGGCGACCGAGCAGGCGGAGGGCATCAGCAAGGCCAATGTCGCCGTTTCGGAGATCGAGAAGGCGACCCAGCAGAACGCCGCCATGGTGGAAGAAGCGAGCGCCGCCGCGCGCAGCCTGTCGTCCGAAGCCGATACGCTCGGTCGCCTCGTGCAGCGCTTCGGCTTCGCCCAGCAATCGACGCCGATCGCCCAGCCGGTGCGCCGCGTAGCCGCTCCGGCGCCCCGCTTCCACGGCAATGCCGCCTTGAAGGCGATGCCGGAGGTCGACGGCTGGCAGGAATTCTGATCCGGCCGATCGACGCGAAGCTGAAGACGGGCGGGGCTGCGATGTGCAGTCGCCGCCCGTTTTCGGTTCAGGCGGTCGAGCGGCTCCGCCGCTCGCGCCACGCGATGCGCCCCAGGCTCAGCAATATCAGGCCGCACAATGCCGCGACGCTGTAGGCGTTGAGCCGGAAGAAATCGGCATATTGAGCGGCATCGAAGCGGCCGAACGGCGCGCCATAATGGTCGTGCAGCAGCGCGGCGCTTGCCGCCACGGCCCAGATTCCGATCGTCCAGCGCCGTTCCGCGCCGCGAAAGGCGAGCAAGCCGATCAAGGCACAGGCGATCAGGAACAGCTCGACCCCGGAGGCCACGCCGAAGGCCTTGGCGCTGACGACGCCGTTGCCGATCCCTGCCAGCGGCAGCAACGCCCTGCCAGCCGCGCCGTGCCGGCGCGCAACGGCTGGTACCGCGAGGAAGAAAGGGGTCGACAGGAAGGTCCAGGCGGACACCCACCAGTCGCCACCCACGGCCCAGAGCAGGTAGAGTGGGTAGATGGGCTGGTTCGAGGCCACCGCCAGTGCGATCCAGTTGCACGATTCGACGCGCGGGTCGGGATGCGCGGCATAGCTGCGCAACCGGGCGAGGAAGCCGGTCGAGCCGGTCGGGCTGGCCTGCCTCGACGAACCCTTCACCGCTCACCGATCAGGTCGGGAAAGCCATAGCTCTGCGCGACCAGCATCGTGTGGGTCCCCGCCACATGCGGCGCGACCTGAACCACCTCGCGCGTGTAGCGAAGCAGGTTGTAAGGATTGCGATATTGCGCCGAGATCAGGATGTCGAAGGCATTGGAGCCATGAATGATGCTGGCGTTGACCAGCAGCAGCGGCAGCTTGCCGTCGTCGAGATTGGCCGAGATCCACCCGCGCGAGCGGCGGACGATCTCGCGCACGATCGCCTCCTGGCTCGGTTCCTCGCCCTCGCGTTTCGCTTCCCAGGCCAGCCGCTCCTCGCGCAGCGACCCGAGATCGACCGACACGGCGATCATGCCCTGTTCGGGCAGTTGCACCTTGTCCGCATGGCCGCGGGGCCAGAGCAGCTCGCCGACCGTCCCGTCGCTGACCATGCGCGTCAGGGTGCGCGCGGCGGCCTGCCGCTCATGCTCGCTCAGGGCTTCGCCCTCGGCCCGGCCATGTGCTGCCGCCAGCGCCGCACTGTCGAGCAGGCCTTGGCGGTCGTGGAGGCGCGGAAACTCCGCCGCGATCGCCCTCAGGATTCGCTCCGAAGCCGCTGCGGGCCGCTCCCTGCCTGATTCGCCTTCGTTTTTCATGCGCCCCCCAGAGACATGCTATTTTGGAACCTGCCAATCGAAAAGGATATCGAAGTCTCTTCTGCTTCCGACTGTATGATGTAGGCAGTACAGTTAGCCGGTAAAGCTGTCCATCATGACCGCATGGGCGCGCAGGCAAGCGATCGATGACCGACCGAATGTCGGGCTATGCAGCGCGCCCCCGCGGTGCAGACCAGCGGATCGCGGCACCTTCTATCGTCTGGGTTGACCAGATTTCAGACGTTTTACGCCTTCTGCTGTGTCTGCCGCCACCGCTCCCGCCGCCAGAGCGACGGTTTTCTGGACGTCGTTCGTGCCGTGCCAGAGTTTGCCGGCGACACCATAAGCAGGCAATGGCCCGCGCCCGTGCAGCCGGTCGTGGATCTCCTTCGGCACGACCTTCAAGTTGATCGGATGATTGCGCAACAGCCCTTCGGCGTTGCGGTCGGCGGCCCGGATCGGTCCCAGCTCCGTGAACCCGATCGTATGATGGACCTCATATCGACCGTCAGGATGATAGCGGATCGAGCCATCCGGACCCAGCCTGGGGCGGAGGTCTCGGAGAGGAGGCTGCACGTTTGCGGCACGAGCCCCCCTCGGGCGAGCCAATCCTTCGATTTTTCGAATTCTCCGTTGTTGCGTAGCGGCTCTCGCCAGGAAAACGCCTCTGCTAACCTCGTTGATCTTCTCGACCTGCCGCGCGACGCGCGCCATCGGGCCCATCGGCGTCATCTCCAGGGCCAGCATGGCAGCATTGAAGGCCGCCCCCCGATAGTCGCCCTTTCTATAGTCCCGTTCCATTTCCGAAGCGGACCGACAATGGGTATGAAGGGTTCGACGGCGCGTGCCATCTTCAGCCCTGCTTCGGCGTAATCTTCCAGGGTCCAGTCGACTTGCTGGGGTGCAGGCGAGGCTGGCGCCTTCGGCTTGGGTGGTAATGCCATCGTGTCGCTCCGAAACTGAACGCCGACCGGCGCGAGCGACAATGGTGGTTGTCGACGCAGGCCGCCCTCGGCAGATCAAGGGATGTCTCGAAGCAGGGGACCTGTCCGTCCAACCGGATGTCCAGCAACTGCTCCGCGAAGCGGTGCGTGACAGGCCATTTCCTACATGTAAAGAACATAAAAAGAACAAGTGGCGCTGCCACAATTGCGCAGGAGCCTTTCAACTCCAGTCGATGCGATCGGGATTGATGACCCATTGCAGGGCGATGAACCGGCCCTCCGCGACATAATGGATAAGGGCCTGCCCTTCATCCTCATCATTCTGTGCCAGCATGCGTGCGGCAGCGCGCATGAGCGCGGTTTGCCGCTCGGCGAGCGCCGCGATCTCCTTGGCCGGACGCAGCGTCGATGCGCGGATCTCTTCTGCGGTCCGGTTGCCACCCGGGGGCATCATCGAGACGATCGCCGGAAGATCGGCTTCGATCTCGGTGGGCTCTTGCGACACCGGCAGGTCGTAGAGGCCGAGCGCCCAGAGAAGTGCGGCCAGACGTTCGATTTCGATCGCTGAACGATAGCGCTGCTCGTCCGGCAGAGTATCGACAATGAACAGATCGGATTCCGATGGCGTCAAGTCCGCCAGTTGTTCTTCGACGAGCCAGTCGAGCAGGGGATCGCGGTCGGCCCCATGGACCGCCAGCACCACGGCCGACAGGACGAGCGCCCGCGTTACCACCTCCTCCCGAGAGCGAACCGCGATACCGTCGTCACCGCGCAGCAGGCGTCGGCCCTGCGCCCGGACCATCAGTTCGAAGGCGGCAGTCGCGAGCGCATCCATCGTCTCCGCCGAACGCGCGGCCAGCGCGTCGTCATCGTCCGCCTCGAACAGGCCATCGGCAAAGGCAAGGATGCGCGCGCGCGCATCTTCGAAGGACCGGGCGGGACCGGGCGTAAGCATCACCTCGGCCGGCGCATCATCGTCTTTCGCTCGGCCGAACTGCCACCATTTGCGTGCTGCAGGAGCCCTTTCGACGACCCCCGTCACGGTCCAGCTGCGCCCGGCGGCATCCACGATCTCGAACCCGAGATGGCGACCGCGTTCCGACAGCCAGCCGGTTTTGCCGCGGAGCAAACCGATGGCCTGAAACGGCATCGGATCCCCATCGACAGGGAAGCCCAGCACCGGAAAGCGGATGTCCGCGCCCATCAACCCTATCGTCATAGTCTCCCTCCGACTCGGAACATATTAAGAACGATAGCTCAACCCTCCATTACTGGCCATGGGGTATCGCCTTGGCATCTGCTTCGCCGAAAGCGCGCAGGATGACACGAAAATGACAGCCCCTTTGCGCCACCATTGCCCCTCCGCTTCCGTCCTGCGGCTGGTTCTGCTCAAGCGTCCGTGCCACCTTGCAACCAACGCCGTCTGAGGATTTCATGAGTCTCAATCTTCTCCTGGTCGAAGACGATGCCACGCTCGTCGCCATGCTTGGACAGGAATTGCGCGACATGGGCCATCGCGTGACGGTGGCGACCGATGGGCGGGTTGCGCTCGACGCTGTGGTGCGCGACCGGTTCGATGCGATGATCCTCGACATCATGCTGCCGCAGGTCGATGGCCTCTCGGTGCTCCAGCGCCTCCGCCAGGATGCGATCGGGTTGCCCGTGCTGGTGCTCAGCGCGCTCGGCCGGCCGGTCGAGAAGATCGAGGGGCTCGATGCGGGCGCCGACGATTATGTCGTCAAGCCGGTGACGGCCGCCGAGATCAATGCGCGCCTCAACGCCATCCTGCGCGGACGTCGGCAGACGGTGCAGGAGGGCGACAGCCTGCGCGCCGGCGACATCGTCGTCAGCCCCGCGCGCTTCCGCGCCTGGAGAGGGGGCAAGCCGGTCGAGCTCAGCAAGATCGAGTTCGCGCTTCTGACCGAGCTGGTCCGCAACGCCGATTCGATCGTCACCCGCGCGATGCTGCTCGAAAAGGTCTGGGGCTATGATTTCGAGCCAGCGACCAATCTGGTCGAGGTCCATATCCGCCGCGTGCGATCCAAGCTGATGGCGGACGGCGGCGAGGATCCGATCGTCACGATCCGCGGCGTCGGCTATCGCCTGCCGGCATGAAGGGTCTGCGCTCTCTCCGGGCGCTGACCGCCGCCTTTCTCCTCGCCTTCATCGCCGCCACGGCGCTGACCGGTCTGCTGGTCTACCGTGCCACCCATGATGCGGTGCGCGAATTGGTCGACCGGCGGATTGCGACAGTGGCCAGCGAGGTCGGTGCATTGGCCGCCCGGACCGACCGCGCCGGGGTGAGCAGGGCGCTCGAAGCAATGATGCGGGACCGGGACACGGGCGATCTCGGTCTGTTGCTGACCGACGCCAATAGCCGGGTGCTGACCGGCAATATCCGCCTCAACCGACCGTTGCCGGAAGGGTTCACGACCGTGGACAAGGGGCTCGGGGTCAAAGGCTTGTCCGGCGGCCGGGCGCTGGTCCGTCCGGTCGGCGACGGGCTTATCCTGACCGTGGTGGCCGAAACCGAGCCGTTCGACGACTATAGCGACGCGCGCCGTCGCATCTATCTGTTCGGCTTCGGCTCGATCATCCTGATCGTCGTCGCGGGCGTCGCCACCTTCGGCACGATCATCGGCCGCCGCATCGTGGCGATGCGCCGGACGGTCGAGGCGATCATCGACGGCGACATGCAGAGTCGCGTCCCCGTCGACGGATCCGACAGCGCCTTCGACCAGCAGGCTCGCGCCTTCAACGCGATGCTCGACCGGATCGCCCGGCTGATGGAAGAGGTGCGCAACGTCTCCAACGACATTGCGCATGATCTCCGCACACCGCTTTCTCGCCTGCGCGCGCGGCTGGCAAAGACTGTGGGCATGGCCGGAGAGGAGGGGAGCGAGCTCGAGGCGGCGCTCGGCGACTGCGATCAGCTGCTGGCCATGTTCACCGCGATCCTGCGTATCGCCGAGATAGAGGGCGGCGCCCGCCGGGCGGGGTTCGAGCCGGTCGATCTGGCGACGCTCGCCGGTCATGTCGTCGAGACCATGGCCCCTGCTGCCGAGGACAACGGACATCGTCTGGAGGCCGGAGAGCAGCGCGCCGCATCGGTCCCGGGCGATCGTCGGCTGCTCGCGCAGGCTGTGATCAACCTCGTCGAGAATGCGATCCGCCACACCCCGCCCGGGTCGCTGATCCGCCTGTCCTTGCGCCCCGAGGGCGCCGAAGGCGTTGCGCTCGTCGTTGAAGACGATGGTCCCGGGATTCCTCCCGAGCTTCATGGTCAGGTTCTCCGGCGGTTCGGCCGGCTCGACCGCAGCCGGGCTACCGGCGGCCATGGGCTGGGCCTGCCCCTCGTCGAGGCGATCACGCGCCTGCATGGTGGCACGATGCGGCTGGAGGATGCGGCGCCGGGGCTGAGGGTGGTGCTTCGCTTGCCATTGGCCGGCTGACGGGCGGGCTGTTCTGATCGGCGGTTGCTGGAACGCGCAGGCCCGCTTGCCGTTTTCTCGTCATGCGAAACGCCCTGCTCTGGCTCCTGTCGTCGTCCTCCCTCGCGCTTGCGGCCTGTGGGCCCGCCGCCGAGAGCGGGAACGGGACCGCTCCGCGAGCCCAAGCGGAATCGTCCGCGCAGACCGAGGGCGACGTTACCGTTCCAAATGTTCAGCCTGCTGGAGACGGGGCGTCGCCGGCAGTCCAGCCCTCACCGGCTGTGTCAGCACGACCGCCGCTGACCGCGGAGGCCGAGCGCGGCGAGAAAGGGGCGCGGAACCTTCTCCTCGAATTTGCCCACGCGATCGAGATCGGCCGCTTCGGCGGAGCATCGGCGATGCTCGGAGACGCGGGACGCACGCGCTGGAGCGAGCGGGATTTCGAGCGGATGTTCGCCGGGCTTCCGAAACGCAGCGTCACGGTTTCGTCCGGTCAAATCGAAGGCGCGGCCGGGTCGCTCTATTACACCGCTCCCATCGTCATCACCGGCCACGATCGCGACGGCCGCCCCGTCCGCTTCGAGGGAGAGGCGGTGCTCCGCCGGGTCAACGACGTCGACGGCGCCAGCCCGGAGCAGCTGCGCTGGCATTTCGACCGGCTGACGCTCGACTGGACGCACTGAACGACCGCCCGGAAGCCAAAACGCCAACGGCCCCTCCCGTCTCCGGGAGAGGCCGCTTCGTTGCGCTCGTTCGGGCGATCAGAACTTGATGCTGCCCTCGATCCCGTAGGTGCGCGGCTCGTTGAAATTGCCATAGTCGCCGAGAGTCGCCCGGTTGGACGGGTCGCGGCGGTAGACATATTGCTCGTTGAACAGATTGCGGCTCCACAGCGAAACGGTGAGCTTGGCATCCCCGCGCATCAGGTCGATGTCGGCCAACGAGATCCGGCCATTGGCGATGAAGGAGGAGTCGGCCTTCAACGCGAACTGGTCGAAGCTCTGCGTCGCCTGCGCGTAGTTGGCGTCGAAGTGGACGCGCAGCGTGCCGACGGGCACCGGCAGCTCATAGTCGACCGAGCCGGCAGCGGCGTTGCGCGGGGTGAACACGATGAAGACCGGCTGGATGACGTTGGAGAAGGGGTTCAGCGTCGGCGGAATCTTCGTGTAGGTATAGGCATAGCTGCCGCCCACGGTCAGGCCCTCGAAAAGCTTGGCCGTAGCTTCGACCTCGATGCCGCGGATGCGGGTGGTGCCGGGCGCGTTGATCGTCTCGAGTGTGTTGCGGGTCGAGCCGTTCGGCTGCGGCGTGACGAGGCTGAAGTCGATCTGGCTGCCGGTGCGGTCCATGATGTAACCCGCGACGTTCAGGCGCAGATGATGATCGAACAGTTCGGTCTTGGCGCCCAGTTCGTAGGACTTCACCTTCTCCGGCCCGAAGGACCGATAGGTCAGCGAGCGCGAGCTTGCGCCGCCGGCGCGATAGCCGGTCGCGAACTTGGCGTAGAGGTTGACGTCCTGCGCGGCTTCCCAGGCGATCGTCGCCATCGGATCGAAGCGATCATTCTTCTCGCGGAAGGTGAAGTTGGTGGCGACGTTGTTGACCGTGGTCAGCTCGCCATGCTTCGAATCATGGGTGTAGCGACCGCCCAGCGTGATGTGGATGCTGTCGCCGGCCATGTCGGGCGTGTAGGTCGCCTGGCCATAAGCGGCATAGCTGGTCGACCAGGCGGTGCTGGCACGGTCGATCGAGCGGGAGCCGCGGATGGTGGGCGTCGGATCGTTGATCGTGTAACCGGTCCCCGTCGCATTCCACTTGTTCGTGCTCGGCGTCGACGCGTCGTCGCTGGCCTTCTCATGGAAATAATAGAGGCCGCCGACATAATCGATCCGGCCGAGACTGCCTACCGCCTGGAATTCTTGGCTGACCTGATGCTGCCACAGGCCCGCGAGCGAATAGCGGCTGAAATTGCCATTGGGAGCAAAGGCGGGAACGCGGTGCGCGCCGCCGCTATTGTCCCACTGTTCCACCTCCACTTCGCGATAGGCGGTGATCGAGCGCAGTTCGAGCGCGTCGGACGGCTTCCAGCTCAGGTGGAGCGTATGGCCGAAGCTGCGGTCGACGCTCGGCTGCTGCGGCACGCCGATGTCGGCGACCTTCATCCGCTTGTCGCTGACCACGACGATCGGGGCGAGCGACGCAATCTGCCCCGCGCCGACCGTGGCGCCCGGGGCGACGACCGTGCGGCCGAGCGGGTTGTAGTTCAGCAACTGGCTGTAGAAGGGCGAATTCTTGTCCAGACTATAGTCATAGGCGTAATCGGCGGTGAAATCGGGGCTCGGCTGCCAGCGGGCGGCAGCGCGATAGCCTTTGCGGTCATAGTAATTCCAGCCGACATTGCCGGGCAGGGGATTCTTGACTGTGGCGCCGCGCGACTGGACCGCGCCATCGAACTTCAGCGAGATGTTGGCGAAGGTCGGCAGGTCGAGATGGCCGTTGGCGGTGTAGCTGCCATAATTGCCGATGCCCGCCGAACCGCGGAAACCGAACTGGCCCGACGGGGCGCGGGTGACCATGCTGACGGCGCCACCTTCGGTGTTGCGCCCGAACAGCGTGCCCTGCGGGCCTTTGAGAACCTCGACCCGTTCGACGTCCATCAACGAAGCGTTGAGGCCTTGCTGGCGGCCCAGATAGACGCCATCGATATAGACGCCGACGCCCTGTTCGCGGGCGGGCTGGTTGGCGTCGAGCGGCACGATGCCGCGAATGCCGATCGTCAGTGCCGACTGGCGAGCCTCGAAGGTCGCGACGCGCAGGCCCGGGATCGTGCCGTCGCCCAGGTCGAGCAGGCTCTGGACATGACGTTCCTTCAGCGCCTCGGTGCTCAGCACCGAGATCGCAATCGGCGTCTTCTGCAGATCGGTCTCGCGCTTGGTCGCGGTGACGACGATCTCGTTCAGGCCGCCCGCATCTCCCGCATCGGCTTCTGCGTCGGGTGCGGTGGCCGGAACGGACTGCGCCATGGCCGGCGCCGCAAGCGCCACGATCGCGCTGGCCGTCAGAAGGCTCAGGTGAAGTCGGGAGAGAAAACGCATCTGGGAAGCCCCTTTGCTGTTGTTAGCTATCGGGGCGCCGAATAGGATCAGGTGAAGGCAGTTATGTGACAGCTATAGTCAACATACTGAAAAGACTATTTCATTTTGGTTTCATTTACCGAATTAATCGCACGGAATTAAGAAGAAAAAACCAGAAATATAATTAATGAACATCTTTTCCATGAAATTATTTAAACATTTTAGATTTATTATATTACCATTTCACATAGTAGATCGCTATATCCATTATTTAGTGGTGTGGTGCAATAAATCTATTCTGACTGGTTTCCGAAAGCGTGCAACATCCTGCCTTGACGCTGCCGGGGATCGCTGGCTTTCTCCTGCGGGCTTTCGTCACGCGCAAGGGGACCCCGTTGGACTGGTCCGTTCGTCAAATCAGGAGGCCGCGGGGCGGGGCAGTCCACCAGCGACCGATCGCAGGGCTAAAGCGCCACGGCGGCTATCGGGCCGCGTTCGAAGATTCTTCATTGCCTTGCCGTAACCTGCTAGGCCAATGGGCGACGGTCGTACCGAAGGGGAATGTCATGCGTAACTCCACTCCAGAATCAGAACTGGTTTCGTCCGATATGGAAAATTCTCTGCGGCTCGAATGGGTTGCGCCGGTTCTTTCCGTATACGACTCCGGTACGTTGACGCACGGGACGTCCGATCAGAGCACCGACGGCTACGTCAACACCCACTCCTGATTCCGATCAGGGTAGGCGCTGCCCCAATTCTCGTCACATGTGACAGAAAGGTCATGGGTCTTCTCGTCGGCGCCGGTACATTTGCGCCGCAGCTCCGCCGCAAATCTCCATATGGTTTGGAGATTTCGGAGATGTATGAAGATGCCGAGGTGGCGTTGGTCAGCCTAGTAAGGGCTCGAGCGTCGCGCTCCCGCCGACCAGCCTCCGCTATCCTGCCGCAAGGAATGTCGGGGCAGGTCACCCTGCTCGGCGGTGCGATTTACAATCTTGGGGAGATAGCGGCCGAGCTTGCCATCCACCCGACTACGCCCGCTGCCCTGATCGTCGATCGGCTGATCGAAGAGCGAGGGCCGGCGGGCCTTGCCCGCCTTGATGGCGACTATGTGATAGCGCGCTGGTCTCCGGAAAGCCGGACATTGTTCCTGGCGAGCTGCCCCATGGGTCGGGCAAGCCTGTGCTATGCGCAGACCGTCGATGGGATCGTCGCGGCGAGTAGCCCCAGTTGGCTACTAGCCTTTCCGGACGTCGACGCCGAGCCGGACACCGACGCGCTGGCCATGCGATTGGCGAAGATGGAAAGCCGGGTCGGCGACCGGACCCCCTGGCGCGCGATACGTCGTCTCCAGCCCGGGCAGTGGCTGGAATGGCGCCGTGGATCGGTGCGGGCTGGCCGCTTCTGGTCTCCCGAGCCGCGCACGACACTCCGTCTGCGCCGGGACGAGGATTATGTCGAGGCCGCACGCGAACATCTCGACCGCGCGGTCGCAGCCCGTTGCCCGAGCGGAACCCCTGTCCTGAGCTTGCTTTCCGCCGGTCTCGATTCGACCGCGATGGTCGCCGCCGCCGCGCGGCAGCATGATGCACCGGTCCACACGCTGACGGTCAGACCGGACCCGAATGTTCCTCTGCTCGAACCGGGGCCGCATCATTTCGGCGGCGAGTGGGATCGCCTCCAGCCCTTTCTGGCGCGCTATCCCCAGCTAAGGCCGCATGTCCGGGATGCGCGACAACCCGGCCTCGACCTGGAGTATCCCGGCGGGCCGCTGCAAAGTCGCGACTGGCCTTTCAAGCGACCTTATCAGGTCGCCTGGTTGGGGCTGCCGCTCACCGACCTGATGCGGGAACAGGGCTTGTCCGTGTTGCTCTCCGCCGATGCTGGCAACGCCACGATGAGCTATACTGGCGCCTATGTGGTAGCCGATCAGTTGAAACAGGGGCGCTTGTCGGCGGCGTGGGACAATCTGGTCGTACCCGATCGCGGATGGCACGCCCGACCTCGCGCACTGTGGCGTCAGGGGATCATGCCTTTTTTCCCGCGCCTGCAGCGCTTTCAGCGCCGGTTGCGCGGCCAGTCGGACTATTGGTGGCAGGAATGGAGCAGCATTCGGGAGGATGTCGCACTTCGCCTGCAGTTCGAGGAGCATGACGTTCCGCAATGGAATACCGGTTCGCCGGATCTCGACCGGCAATTGGAACTGGTCGACCGCTTCCGGAACGGCATGGCGCAATATGCCCATTTCACCCAGGGGCAGGACTGGTCGTGGCGTGACCCTTATGCCGATCTTGCGCTTGTGGAGTTCTGTCTTTCTCTGCCCCGCGATCAATATCGCCGCGCTGGCGTCACTCGGCTGCTGGCCCGTCGGGCGCTGGCGGATCGCGCCCCGGCGTCGATCTACGAAGAGCGTCGGATCGGTCTGCAGCATTCCGACTGGTATGGCTGGATGAGTTTGCGGCGCGACTGGATGGCTGCCGAGATCGATCGGATAGAGCAATCCACTCTCGCCAGTTCGGTGATCGATACGCAAAAGATGCGGGCAATACTCGACGCATGGCCGGCCACGCCCGATGAGGCGTCGCGTTTCCCCACGTCGCACAGGCTTCGCAATGGCCTCGGCGACGCGCTAAGGGTCGGCCAGTTCATGCTGATGCAGGAAGGCAGCAATGCCTGACGACGGCCGCCTCTTCATGCCGGTAAGGGCGGCACCGTCGGGTGACGGTGGCACCTTCCTGCTCCGGCCAGTCGCGGCGGACAATTTTCTGTTCGGGCTGCATGGGCGACCGCCGGCCGACCACCCCGATACGGAATATGTTCGTCAAGATCGGATTGTCGACCATGCGCCATCGGGCGCCGTACTGCCGCCGCTGCTGTCGATCTGGCATCTCACGAGGTGCGGCTCGACGCTGACCGCCCGGATGCTGTCGCGCATAACCAGCCTGCAGGTGACCGACGAGCCCGGGGCCGTCGTCGACATATGCGGGGCTCTCTGGAGTCTCGTTCCGCAGGATCGGCGCACGGTGGCGCTCGATCGGGCGGTGCGCTCGATCGGGCAGCGGCTCAAGCCGGAGGCGCGCTTCCTCGTGATAAAGCAGTCGTTGCGCAGTTCCCGCGACGCGGACCTGTTCGCCACGCTCTACCCGGACATGCGGCGGTTGCTCCTCATCCGGGATCCGCTCGAAATTCTCGTATCCAACCTGAAAGGCCCGCCTGGCTGGCTGAAACTGCGCGATGCCATTTGGTCGCCGCTGCTTTCTGGAATCGGCCTGGCGGCGCAGCGCGATCTGAGTGACGGCGAGTTCATCGCGCGCTGCCTGGGTCGGGCGTTTGCGGCAATGGCAGACATGGTCGAAGCCGATCCCGCAGGCTGGCTGGTGATCGACTATGCGGACCTGCCGCACGCGGTGATCACCCGGCTTTTGCCGCATCTCGGGATTGTGCCCACCGAAGCCGAACTGGCAGCCATGCAGGACGAAACCCACCTGAAGGCATGGAGCCGAAGCAGGCGCACGGCCTTCCGCGACGATCGTGCCGAAAAGCAGGCAGCGGCGACTCCCGAGATTCGCGCGCTCTGCGACCGCTTCCTGCGCGAACCGTGGCAGCGCATGGCACAGTTCGCATGACAGGCGGCTCCATTGCCGATCCGATCGCCACGGCTCGTAAGGCCGGCTTTCTGCTGCTGCGGGGCGAGATCGGCGCGGCGGCCGCATTATGCCTCGAGATGCAACGGGAAGATGCCAATCTCGAAGCCTTTCCGGCCCTGGTCGACCTGTTGTGCTGGGCACGTTCCCGCGAGACGCTCTATCCCCTTGTCGCGGCGCTCGTGGCGGCAGGCTTCGCCAATCCCCGGAGCTTCGATCTTCTGGCGGCGTCCGCGATCTGGGCGGGCGATCGCGCCGCTGCTCATGCCCTGATGGACTCGGAGCGTTTTCTGTCGATCAGGCGGCTGGACGAACCGGACGGCCCCGCGCTGGCCCCGTTGGCGGCGGCGTTGAGCGATGATCTCGAACATTATGTGCAGCCATATGGCCGGTCCATACGCGATGGATGGCGGCGCAATCATCTCGAGGCTTCCGACAATCCGCTGCTGAGGGCGATGCTCGATCGGCTACGTTCGGCGGCCGAAGCCTATGTCGAGGAACTGGGCTCCGATGCCGCTAACCCTTTTCTCGCATCGCGGCCCACAGGGTTCGGATTGCGGGCCTGGAGCGTCGTCTCCGGAGCAGAGACGCGCCACCTGTCTCACCTTCACGCCACCAGCTGGATGAACGGCGTCTATTATGTGGCGGTGCCCGACGTGGTGGCGGACGCCGAAGCGCGGCGCGGATGGCTGCGTGTCGGGCCCGCATCCGGTCGCGGCTTCGATGCGGAAGCGGGGTGGGGCGAGCGCTGGATCCGGCCCGAACCAGGCATGGTCGTGATGATGCCGAGCCACTTCAGCCACGAGACCGTGCCGCTCGGCTGTGACGAGCGGCGCATCTGCGTGGCGTTCGAGCTGTACCCCTTGGGGAATTGAGCCGTCGATCGATCGGGCTCACGCCCGATAGAGCGCGTCCAGCCGTTCGCCATAAACCGCCCGAATCGCGTGGCGGCGGTTCTTGAGCGACGGGGTCATCTGTTCGTTCGCGATCGAGAAGGGCTCGTCGGCGATGACGATGCGGCGGACCTTTTCGATCACCGACAGGTCGACATTGACGCGGTCGACCGCTGCCATCAGCGCGCGGTGGAGATCGGGATCGTCGCGCAGTTTCGCCAGTTCGGGCGACAGGCCGCGTTCGGCGGCCCACCCGGCCAGCCATTCCTGGTCGGGGACGATCAGGCCGACGATATAGGGGCGGCGGTCGCCCGAAACCATCGCCTGGGCGATCTCGGGCTGCAGCGTCAGTATGCCCTCGAGCTTCTGCGGGGCAACATTGTCGCCCTTGTCGTTGACGATCAGGTCCTTCTTCCGATCGGTGATCTTGAGCCGGCCCTTCTCGTCGAGATGGCCGACGTCACCCGAATGGAGCCATCCATCTTTCAGGACGCGCTCGGTCTCGGCCTCGTTGCGCCAGTAGCCGGCCATCACCAGCTCGCCCCGGACCAGAATCTCGCCATCATCGGCGATCCGAACCTCGACCCCCTTCATCGGCGGGCCGACCGTGTCCAGCTTGATGCCGGCCTTCGGGCGGTTGCACGAGACGACCGGGCCGGCCTCGGTCTGGCCATAGCCCTGGAGCAGGGTCAGCCCGAGCGAGGAGAAGAACTGGCCGACCTCGGGATTGAGCGGGGCACCGCCCGACACCAGTGCCTTGATCCGGCCGCCGAACCGCTTCTGCACCTTGGGCTTGAGCAAGGCGTCGATCGCGAGCTTGTAAGGGTAGTCAGTAAGGCGCAACTTCTCGCGCGTGCCGAGTTCGAGCGCCTTGTCGAGCAGCTTCTTGCCGATCCCGCCCTGTTTCTCGACCGCCTTGATCAGGCGCGCCCGGAGCATTTCGAACAGGCGGGGGACGACGACCATGATCGTCGGGCGCACTTCTTCGATATTGGCGGCGAGCTTCTCCAGCCCCTCGGCATAGTAGATCTGCCCACCGAGCCCGATCGGCAGAAACTGCCCGCCCGAATGCTCATAGGCGTGGCTGAGCGGCAGGAAGGACAGGAAGACCTCGTCATCCCAGCCGAAATCGCCTTGGATGATGTCGAGGCAGCCTTCGACGTTGCACAGGATCGCGCCATGATGCTGGCGCACCCCGCGCGGCGCCCCGCCGGTGCCGCTGGTGTAGATCAGGCAGGCCAGATCCTCGCGGCGCATGTCGAGGGTGCGGGTGGCGGCGGCTTGCACATCGGCCGTGGGATCGCCTGCGAGCGTGGCGAAATCCAGCGTGCGGACGGCGGTCTGCGGCATCGAGTCCATGCCGATGAGAAATTCGCAGGTCGACGAACGGACGATCGCCGGCAGCAGCACCTGCGCCAGCTTCGCGGTCGACACGATCGCTGCGCGGGCGCCGCTATTCTCCAATATATGGGTGTGATCGCGCTCGGTGTTGGTGGTGTAGGTCGGCACGGTGACGCAGCCGGCGGCCATGATCGCCAGATCGGCGATGCAGAATTCGGGGCGGTTCTCGGAGACGAGGACGACGCGGTCGCCGTCCTTGAGGCCCTGCGCGCGCAGCGCCGCGGCAAGCGAAGCGACGCGGCGGGCGACCTCGGCCCAACTCAGCGCCTGCCATTGGCCCTCTTCCTTGGCCCAGAGAAAGGGCGCCTCGCCCTTCTCCGTCGCGCGCGTGAAGAACATGGTGACGAGGTTGGGAAAACGCTCGAAGCTACGCATCATCTCTCCTGCCCCGGCGGATCTGGCCGCTCTCTTGCGGGGTATAACGCCGAATCCCGGCTTTGCACCCGCTTCCTGCGCCTTATTGCGACAGCGCGACGCCCGGGCTGCGGGGATCGGCCGCGCCGGTCCAGCCGGTCTTGCCGCGCTCCAATATGGTCAGCTTGGACGGAATGTCGCCGACGCTCACCGTCTCGCCCAACTGGGTGAGGCCGGGCACCAGCGCCTCGAGTGGGCTGTTGCGCTCGACCACCAGGGCGGGGCCCCGGAAGAAGATGTTGGGCAGGGCGATCGCCTGGTCGGCGGGCAGGCCCCAGTCGATCGTGCCGATCATCGCCTTCAGCGCGTGCATGATGATCGTGCGCCCGCCGGCCGAACCTAGCGCCAGCCAGGGCTTGCCGTCCTTGCCGTAGACGATCGTCGGCGACATCGACGACAGCGGTCGCTTGCCGGGCTGGACATGGTTGGGGACGAGACGGCCCTTGTCATAGGGATCCTCGTTGAAGTCGGTCAGTTCGTTGTTGAGGAAGAAGCCGCCGGCGACCAGCGAACTGCCGAAAGGCCCCTCCACCGTCGAGGTCATCGAGACGATGTCGCCCCGATCGTCGACCACGACGAAGTTGGTGGTGCCCTGCTCGGCGGGGGCCTTGGTCATCGCTAGCGGGGTCGCGCCCGGCGGGGTTCCTGGTGGGTAGCTGCCCAGCGTCTTGTCGGGCGAGATCAACTTCGATCGCTCGGCCAGATAGGCCGGGTCGAGCAGGCCGGCGACCGGCACCTTCACGAAATCGGAATCGCCGAGCCAGGCATCGCGGTCGGCGTAGGCCAGCCGCATCGCCTCGCCGATCAGATGCCAGGCGACCGGCGAGTCCTTGCCGAGTTTGGCGAGGTCGAAGCGTTCGAGCATACCGAGCATCATCAGGTCGGTGATCGCGCCTGACGACGGCAGGCCCATGCCGCAGATGCGATACCCGCGATAGCTGCCGCAGACCGGCGCGCGCAGCTTCGCGCGATAGGCCGAGAGGTCGCCGACGGTCAGCGTTGTCGGATTGCGCTTCGACCGGCCGACCGCCTGGCTGATCTGGCTGGCGATCTCACCCTTGTAGAAAGCGTCCGGCCCCTTGGCGGCGATCATCCGCAGCGTGGCCGCGAGCGCCGGATTACGCACCGTCTCACCGGTGGTGAGCGGGCGCCCGTCCTTCCAGTAGATGGCCCGCGCCTCGGGGAAGTCGGCCCAGAGCTTCTCGAACTGCTTGAGGCGATAGGCGAGGGTGCCCTGGACCACGAAGGGCCCCGGGGTGTTGTCGGGCAGCAGCGTATAGCCCTGCTCGGCCAGGCGGATCGCCGGCTCGAACAGCTTGGCCCAGGGAAGCTTGCCCCAGCGCTTGTGGGTTTCCGCCATCAGCGCGATGTTGCCGGGAATGCCGACCGAATAGCCGCCGGGCACCGCCTGCATATAGGCCAGCGGCTTGCCGTCGGCGCCGAGGAAACGGTCGTGGCCGGCAGAGGCCGGCGCGGTTTCGCGCCCATCGACCGTCTCCAGCTTGCCGGTCTTGCCGTCATGATGGAGCAGGAAGCCGCCCCCGCCGATGCCCGAGGACATAGGCTCGGTCACGGTGAGCGCGAGCATGATCGCCATCGCCGCATCGGCAGCGCTGCCGCCCTTGCGCAATATCTCCTGTCCCGCGGCGGCGGCGCGGGGTTCGGCGGCGGCAACGGTGCCGGCTTCGGCGGTGACCGGTGCCAGCAGAAGGGCGACGGCGGCGAGGGCGGGGAGGGCGCGGTGCAGCATGGCCCGAGCTTAGAGCCGGATCAGGCCCGGCGGAAGCGCTTTACGCATCGCCGTGGCGACCGTGGGATCAGCCTTGGCCGACGGCGTCGGCGACCGAGGCGAAACCGTCGCGCTCGAGCAGCTTCGCCAGTCCCCGGTTGATCCGGCGGGCGAGGCCCGGGCCTTCGTAGACGAGCGCCGAGTAGAGCTGCACCAGGCTCGCCCCGGCGCGGATCCGGGCATAGGCGTCCTCGGCCGAGGCGATGCCGCCGGCGGCGATCAGCGGCATCGTCCCGCCTGTCGCTCTCCGGAAATCGGAAAGGCGGCGCGCGGCGAGGTCGCGCAGCGGTGCCCCCGACAGGCCGCCGGTCTCCTGCGCATGGCGCGAGCGGAGCGGCGGGCGCGAAATGGTCGTGTTCGACACGATCAGCCCGTCGAGACGATATTCGCCGGCAATCTCGGCGATGTCGTCGATATCGGCGGGTTCCAGATCCGGCGCCACCTTTAGGAAGACCGGCGGGCCGTCCTTTAGGAAGACCGGCGGGCCGTCGGCCGGGCGGGCTTCCATGACGGCGGCGAGCAATTCGGTGAGCGCGCCGCGATCCTGCAGCGCGCGCAGCCCCGGCGTGTTGGGCGAGGAGATGTTGACCGTCAAATATCGCGCCACCCCCGCCATTACGCGAACGCCATTGGCATAGTCGGCGATGCGATCGGCGGCGTCCTTGTTCGCACCGATGTTCACCCCGACGATCCCGGGCCGGTCGTTGCGGCGGAGCAGTCGTTCGAACGCTGCCGCCTGGCCGCCATTGTTGAAACCCATGCGGTTGATCACTGCCCGGTCCTCCACCAGCCGGAACAGCCGGGGGCGGGGGTTGCCCGCCTGCGGGAAGGGGGTGAGCGTGCCGACCTCGGCAAAGCCGAAGCCGAGCGACAGGATCGCGTCGGGGACCTGCGCGTCCTTGTCGAAGCCTGCGGCGAGGCCGACGGGATTGGGGAAGCGCAGCCCGGCGACCGTACTGGCAAGGCGGGGATCGTCGGCGGGAAGGGCACCGCGCGGCTTCAGCCGCAGTGCCCGGATCGTCGCCCGGTGCGCGCGTTCGGCTTCTAGGGTGAACAGGAGCGGGCGGAGGGCGGTGTAGAGCGACATGGCCGCCGCTTAGCGCGCGCCGCCGTCGGCGTCATGCCCAACTTGTCGGTAGCGATGGTCGGCACGTGAAGAATTCGCGCTGCCCGGGAATAGGCTGCCCATGGCCGCGTATAGTCGCTGCACGCCCTCGGCCGAGGGTGGGCGATCCCCACCCGGCTGCGCAAGGCCCCCCCGAAGCAGCCGGACCCCCGAGCCGCCTTGCCTGGCCCAAAAGGCAGGGCGGCTCACCCCACTTTCCCTTGACGTTACGCAGGCGAACGCCCATCTGCCCAATCGGATCGAATCCGTCCGATTGGAACGAACAACGCCATGCGCCTGTCCAGCCTCGCCGACTATGCCGTCGTCATGCTGTCCGCCGCCGCCCGGCATGGGCAAGGCGAGCGAGTGACCGCGACCTTGCTGTCCGACGAGACGGGCGTGCCGCTGCCGACCGCGCAGAAGCTGATGGGGCGGCTGACCCAGGCGGGTCTGCTCGTTTCGGCGCGCGGCACCGGCGGTGGCGTTCGGCTGGCGCGCGACGCCGCGTCGATCAGCCTCGCGGACATCGTCGAGGCAGTGGAAGGGCCGATCGCGATGACCGCCTGTGTCGACGACCACCGGCACGATTGCAGCCTCGAAGGCGCATGCCGGGTCAAACCGCATTGGTCGGTCGTCAACGACACCATTCGCGGCGCCCTTGGCGGCGTCAGCCTCGAAACCCTGTCGAGGGTATGAGATCATGAGCGACGTACGCAACAAGGCGGCCCATGAGGCTGCGGAACGCGCCTCCAATTACGAGTGGGGCTTCACTTCGGAGATCGAGCAGGACTTCGCGCCCAAGGGACTGAGCGAGGACACGGTCCGCTTCATCTCGGCCAAGAAGAACGAGCCCGAATGGATGCTCGAATGGCGGTTGAAGGCCTATCGCCACTGGCTGACCATGACCCCGCCCGACTGGGCGAAGCTCAACGTGCCACCGATCGACTATCAGGATGCCTATTATTATGCGGCGCCCAAGAAGAAGGAGACGGTAGCCAGCCTCGACGAGGTCGATCCCGAAATCCTCAAGGTCTATGAGAAGCTCGGCATCCCGATCGAGGAGCAGAAGGTGCTCGCCGGCGTCGAGGGCAGCCGCAAGGTCGCGGTCGACGCGGTGTTCGACAGCGTTTCGGTGGCTACCACCTTCCGCGCCGAGCTGGAAAAGGCCGGGGTCATCTTCCGTTCGATCTCCGAGGCGATCCGTGAATATCCCGATCTGGTCCGCAAATGGCTGGGCAAGGTCGTGCCGATGCACGACAATTACTTCGCCACGCTCAACTGCGCGGTCTTTTCGGACGGCACCTTCGTCTACGTTCCCGAGGGCGTTCGTTGCCCGATGGAGCTCAGCACCTATTTCCGTATCAATGCCGAGAATACGGGCCAGTTCGAACGCACGCTGATCGTCGCCGACAAGGGCAGCCACGTCTCTTATCTCGAAGGCTGCACCGCGCCGATGCGCGACGAGAACCAGCTCCATGCCGCCGTGGTCGAACTGGTCGCGCTCGACGATGCCGAGATCAAATATTCGACCGTCCAGAACTGGTATCCGGGCGATGCCGAGGGGCGCGGCGGCATCTATAATTTCGTCACCAAGCGTGCGCTTTGCCAAGGCCGCAACAGCAAGGTCAGCTGGACCCAGGTCGAGACCGGCAGCGCGATCACCTGGAAATATCCGAGCTGTGTCCTCGCGGGTGAGAACAGCGTCGGCGAATTCTACTCGGTCGCGGTGACGAACAACCGCCAGCAGGCCGACACGGGCACCAAGATGATCCACCTCGGCAAGGGATCGAAGTCGACGATCGTGTCGAAGGGCATTTCGGCCGGGCGCAGCGACAACACCTATCGCGGCCTCGTCCGCGTCGCCCCGACCGCCGAAGGCGCGCGCAACTTCACCCAGTGCGACAGCCTGTTGCTCGGCGACCGCTGCGGCGCGCATACCGTGCCCTATATCGAGGTGAAGAACCCGTCGGCACAGATCGAGCATGAGGCGACGACCTCCAAGATCAGCGACGACCAGCTCTTCTACGCCATGTCGCGCGGGCTCGATCAGGAGGCCTCGGTGGCGCTGATCGTCAACGGCTTCGCCAAGGAAGTGCTGCAACAGCTGCCGATGGAATTCGCGGTCGAGGCGCAGAAGCTGCTCGGCATTTCGCTGGAGGGGTCGGTTGGCTGATGTTTCCTTCCGAGCCGGTATCGAGCGCCACATCACCCCTCCCCTTCAGGGGAGGGGCCGGGGGTGGGGCCTCGCCGCTGGGCGGGCCGATCGGATGGGCAATCTCGACAGGTTGGCGGTCCGCCACGCGCCGCAACAGGCGGCGGATTGCGTGGATGGGCCCCACCCCAACCCCTCCCCTGAAGGGGAGGGGCTACTGACTAATGCCTTCATCCAGCGCGCCACGAATGGCGCGATCTCCTATTCACCCGAGTGCAAACCATGCTGAAGATTGAAAACCTCCACGCCGAAGTCGACGGCAAGCCGATCCTCAAGGGACTGAGCCTGTCGATCGGGCCGGGCGAGATCCATGCGATCATGGGCCCGAACGGCGCGGGCAAGTCGACCCTGTCCTATGTCCTCGCCGGACGGCCCGGCTATGAGGTCACCGGGGGCACCGTGTCGTTCCAGGGCGAGGACCTGCTGGAGAAGGCGCCGCACGAAAGGGCCGCCGCCGGGCTGTTCCTCGGTTTCCAATATCCGGTCGAAATTCCGGGCGTGTCGAACGTTCAGTTCCTGCGCGAGGCGCTCAACGCGCAGCGCCGGCTGCGCGGTGAGGAGCCGCTGTCGGGTGCTGACTTCCTCAAGCGCGCGCGCGCCCAGGCCGATGCGCTCGGGCTCAGCATGGACATGCTCAAGCGGCCGGTGAACGTCGGCTTTTCGGGTGGCGAGAAGAAGCGCAACGAGATGGTGCAGATGGGCATCATCGACCCGGCGATGGCGATCCTCGACGAGACCGACTCGGGCCTCGACATCGATGCGCTGCGCACCGTGGGCGAGGGCATCAACATGATCATGCGCAAGCCGGACAAGGCGGTGCTGCTGATCACCCATTATCAGCGCCTGCTCGACTATGTGAAACCCGACTTCGTCCACGTCCTCGCGGCCGGGCGGATCGTGCGCACCGGCGGCGCCGAGCTTGCGCTCGAACTCGAACGCGAAGGCTATGGAGCGATCGCGGCGTGATGACGACGATCCAGATCCTCCCCGGAACGGGGAGGCGGACCATCCGCAGGATGGTGGAGGGGGGCTCGCCTCTCTCGACCCCCGCTTTCTGCGCGGTTCTGCGCTGCCCCTCCACCGGCTTTGCCGGTCCCCCTCCCCGTTCCGGGGAGGAATGGGCATGAGTCTTTCGTTGCCTTCGCCTCGTGACGAGGCCTGGCGCTGGTCCGATCTTTCGGGCCTCGAAGCCTTGGCGTCGGAGTCGAAGCGCGATGTGGCCGTCGACGTCGCCGGTCTCTGGATCGGCAGCGGTCCGCGGCTGCTGTTCGTCGATGGACGCTTCGATGCGGAGCGCAGCAGCCCAGGTCCGGTCGGGATCGGCCCGGTCGATGCGACCTCGGCCCATCCGCTCGCTCGTCTTGCGCAGGGTGATGGCTGGCTGCTGAGCCTGGGCAAGGACGCCGTCGCAGGTGCGCCGCCGGTCGAGATCGTCCATGTCGCGACCGGCGGGGCGAACCATGTGCCCGCCAGCATCGAACTGGCCGAGGATGCCCGTGCGTCGATCGTCGAGACCTATGTCGGCGATGGCTGGGCCAATCGCCTGACACAAATCGCGCTCGGTCGCTCGGCGCGGCTGATGCGGGCGATCCGGATCGTGCAGGAAACGGGCTTCGTCTCGCTGCGCGACGAAGCGCGGCTGGAGGGAGGCGCGAGCCTCGTCACCACGCTGCTCGGCGCGGGCGGGGCGGGAACCCGGCTCGACGCCGAGATCCGCATCGAAGGGACGGGCGCCTTCGCTGAACATGGCGGCGCGCTGCTGGCACGCGGCGAGCAGCGGCATGACGCTGCGGTTGTTGTGCATCATGCCGCCGCTGAAGGTACGAGCCGCCAGCTGTGGCGCGCGGTCGCCGACGATCGCGCGACGGCGAGCATGGCGGCGCGGGTCGAGGTCGCGCGCGACGCGCAGAAAACCGATGGCGAGCAGAGCCTGCGCGGGCTCATGCTCAAGCGCACCGCTACGGTGAACCTGAAGCCCGAGCTGGAGATCTTCGCCGACGACGTGAAATGCGCGCATGGCGCCACGGTCGGCGAACTCGATGCGCAGGCGTTGTTCTACATGACCTCGCGCGGCATCACGCCCGATCGTGCCCGCGCACTACTGACGCAGGCCTTCATCGCCGACGCACTGTCCCGGATCGGCGACGAGGCCGTGCGCGACGCCTTTCAGGCGGATGCCGAGGCCTGGCTGGAGGAGAGAGCATGAACGCGATCACCGACATCGCCCAGACGAGCCGACGGGCCGACTTTCCCGGAATCCCCGAGGGCTGGCATTATCTGGATACGGCTGCCACGGCGCAGAAACCGCAGGTCGTGATCGATGCCATCGCCCGCGCCTATGGTGAGGATTATGCGACCGTCCACCGCGGCGTCTATCGCCGCTCGGCCGACATGACGATCGCCTATGAGGCGGCACGCCAGCGGGTCGCCCGTTTCGTCAACGCGCGCAGCAGCGACGAGATCGTCTTCGTCCGCGGCGCGACCGAGGCGATCAATCTGGTCGCCCAGAGCTGGGGGGGGGCCACGCTCAAGGCTGGCGACCGCATCCTGCTGTCGCAGCTCGAGCATCATTCGAACATCGTCCCCTGGCAGCTGCTGCGCGAGCGCACCGGTGTCGAGATCGACGTCTGCCCGCTGACCGCCGACGGCCGGATCAATCTCGATGCCGCCGAGGCGATGTTGACCGACCGGCACCGGCTGGTCGCCCTCGCCCATGTGTCGAACGTGCTGGGCTCGACCCTCGACGCGCGTCGTGCCGCCGATCTGGCGCACCGCGTCGGCGCGAAGATCCTGATCGACGGCTGCCAGGCGGTCCCGCGCATGACGGTCGACGTTCAGGCGCTCGATTGCGACTTCTATGTCTTCTCCGGGCACAAGCTCTATGGGCCGACCGGGATCGGCGCGCTGTGGGCTCGGGGCGAATTGCTCGAGGCTATGCCGCCCTATCAGGGCGGCGGATCGATGATCGACCGGGTGACCTTCGCCGCAACCAGCTGGGCGCCGCCGCCGCAGCGCTTCGAGGCGGGTACGCCGAACATCGTCGGTGCGCTCGGGCTCCACGCCGCGATCGACTATGTCGACGCGATCGGGCTCGACGCGATCAAGGCGCATGAAAAGGCGCTGGTAGGCAAGGCGCGTGAAGCGCTCTCTGCGATCAACAGCGTGCGGCTGTTCGGGCCGGCGGACTCGTCCGGTATCGTCAGCTTCGCGATCGAGGGGGTGCATCCCCACGACATCGGCACCATATTGGACGAGGAAGGCGTGGCGATACGCGCGGGGCATCATTGTGCCCAGCCGCTGATGGACCATCTCGATCTGCCGGCGACGGCGCGGGCGAGCTTCGGTATCTATAATGACGAGGATGACGTGGCCGCTCTGGCGCGCGGGATCGAACGTGTGACGCGGATATTCGGATGATGGACGAACAGACCAACGACAGCGGCAAGATCCTGACCGAGGAGGTCGGATCGGTGACGCCACCGCCCCGGGCACGGGTGGATCTCGATGCGATCGAGGCCGAGGCGCCGGCGGCGGAGCCCGCCCGCAAGCCCGACTATCTCGACGGCTTCCTCGCACAGCGGCCTCAGACCGCAGCGGCGGGCGAGCCGGGCGGTGAAATCTACGAGGGCGTCATCACGGCGCTCAAGGAGATCTTCGATCCCGAGATACCGGTGAACATCTACGACCTTGGCCTCGTCTATGGCGTCGAGGTGGCGGACAATGCCCATGTAGTCGTGACGATGACGCTGACCACGCCACATTGCCCCGTCGCCGAATCGATGCCGGGCGAGGTCGAGCTGCGCGTCGGGGCGGTGCCGGGGGTTGGATCGGCCGAGGTCAACCTTGTCTGGGATCCGCCATGGGACCCGCAGAAGATGTCCGACGAAGCCAAGCTCGAATTGGGAATGCTCTGAACGCCCCCTCGGGGATGGAGACCGAAATGACCGTGACCACGACACCCACCCGCGCCCGGCCCGCCGCTCTGATCCTGACGCCGTCGGCCGAGGGGCGTATCGCCAAACTGATGGCGACGGCACCCGAGGGTGCGGTCGGCGTGAAGCTGTCGACGCCGCGCCGGGGCTGCTCGGGCCTCGCTTATTCGGTCGATTATGTAACCGAGGCCGATCCGTTCGACGAGAAGATCGAAACCCCCGGCGGCACTTTCTATGTCGACGGCGGTTCGCTGCTCTATCTGGTCGGCTCGACGATGGACTGGGTCGAGGACGACTTCACCGCAGGCTTCGTCTTCCAGAACCCCAATGCCAAGGGCATGTGCGGGTGCGGCGAGAGCTTCACCGTCTGATCTAACGTAGCTCCGGGCGCGCACGCGCTGCGCATCTCTGTTAAGAGGATGCGCAAAGGGCTGTCGTCAGTGATCGCCCTAAGCGGCGGGGGCCAATGAGGCGGCACAAGGAATCCCATCTGGTGGCGCGGATCGGCTGGCTGCGTGCGGCCGTGCTGGGCGCCAATGACGGCATCGTTTCCACCGCCAGCCTAATCCTCGGCGTCGCCGCGTCGGGAGCGGACCGGCCGACAGTCCTGGTCGCGGCGATGGCCGGGCTGGTCGCCGGCGCCATGTCGATGGCGGCGGGCGAATATGTGTCGGTGAGCTCGCAGTCCGATACCGAGGCCGCCGACCTCGCTCGCGAGCGCGCCGAGCTGGCGACCGATCCCGAGGTGGAGCGGAGGGAACTCGCGGCGATCTATATCGAGCGCGGGGTCGATGCCGAGACGGCGGACAAGGTCGCTACACAGATGATGGCACATGACGCGCTCGGCGCGCATGCCCGCGACGAACTCCACATCACCGATGTCACCGCCGCCCGGCCCGTCGTCGCTGCACTGGCCTCGGCCGCCACCTTTACCGCCGGGGCGTTGTTGCCGGTGCTGCTCGCGGCACTGCTGCCGATGGCGTGGATGGTCGTGGGCGAGGCGGCGGGCTCGATCCTCTTCCTGGCGGCGCTGGGTGCGCTCGGCGCACGGGCTGGCGGGGCGGCGATGGGCAAGCCGGTGCTGCGCGTCGTCTTCTGGGGGGCGCTGGCCATGGCGCTGACCGCCGGTATCGGACGAGTGGTGGGCATGGCGGTCTGACGGCAGGCGAGACGACCTGCCTGTACGGTTGCCACCCTTTGCCCAAGCGGCTACTCGCGCGGCCATGGACGCCGCGCTTCGCCACATCGACGCCTGGATCTTCGATCTGGACAATACGCTCTACCCGGCGTCGGTGGACCTGTTCGGGCTGATCGACGTCCGCATGGGCCTCTATGTCCAGCGGCTGCTGGGCGTGGATCCGGTAGAGGCCAAGCGCGTCCAGAAGCAGATGTTCCGCGAGCATGGCACCACCTTGTCGGGGCTGATGCAGAGCCACGGCATCGACCCTCACGAATTCCTCGCCTTTGTCCACGATATCGAGATGGACGTGCTGTCGGAGGATCGCCGCCTGATCGACGCCATCGCCAAGCTGCCCGGCCGCAAGCTGATCTTCACCAATGGCGACGCCGATTATGCGGGCCGTGTGCTGCAGAAGCTGGGCCTGTCGAAGAGCTTCGAGGCGATCCACGACATTCACGCCTGCGCCTATCAGCCCAAGCCCCATGCCGCGAGCTATGCGTCGATGGTCGAGGCGTTCGGAATCGACCCCCGCACCTCGCTGTTCGTCGAGGACATGGCCCGCAATCTGAAGCCGGCCAAGGCGATCGGCATGACCACCGTGTGGGTCAACAACGGCTCCGAATATGGCGACCACGAGGCCGACCACAGCTTCATCGATTATGAGATTCGCGATGTCGGGCACTGGCTCGACGAACTGACAGCCACGCTTTGAGGGGAAACGACATGAGCGCCGATCTGCAGCAGATCATCGAGAAGGCCTGGGACGAACGCGAGGGCATCGGCTTCTCGACCAAGGGCGAGGTCCGCGACGCGGTCGAGACCGCACTCGGCCTGCTCGACTCGGGCGAGCGGCGCGTGGCCGAGAAGGGCGAGGGCGGCTGGACGGTCAACCAGTGGCTCAAGAAGGCGGTGCTGCTGTCCTTCCGCCTCAACGACATGGAACTGATCCCCGGCGGGCCGGGCGGCACCAGCTGGTGGGACAAGGTGCCTTCGAAGTTCGCGGGCTGGGGCGAGGCCGAGTTCCGCGCCGCCGGCTTCCGCGCGGTGCCCGGTTCGATCGTGCGTCGCGGCGCGCACATCGCCAAGGGGGCGGTGCTGATGCCCAGCTTCGTCAATCTCGGCGCCTTCGTCGGCGAAGGCACGATGGTCGACACCTGGACGACGGTCGGCAGCTGCGCGCAGATCGGCCGCAACGTCCACCTGTCGGGCGGCGTCGGCATCGGCGGCGTGCTCGAGCCGCTGCAGGCCGGGCCCGTCGTGATCGAGGACGACTGCTTCATCGGCGCCCGCTCCGAAGTGGCCGAGGGCGTGGTGGTCGAGCAGGGCGCAGTGCTGTCGATGGGCGTCTATCTCGGCGCCTCGACCAAGATCGTCGACCGCGCGAGCGGCGAGGTCTTCATCGGCCGCGTACCGAGCTATTCGGTCGTCGTTCCGGGCACGCTGCCGGGCAAGGATGGCGGCCCCGGCCTCTATTGCGCGGTGATCGTCAAACGCGTCGATGCGCAGACCCGGTCCAAGACCGGCATCAACGAGCTGCTGCGCGATTGAGGTTGCGACGTCCCTCTCTCTCGGGGGAGGGACGCCGTTATGGGGTGCGCAGGAAGGGCTCGCTGTTGTTCGCACCCACCCCTTCCCCCTCCCTTGAACGGGAGGGGCTTATTTTCTTCAGCCCATGCCGATCAGCGTGCCGGCACCGCGCTTGGTGAAGGCTTCGATCAGCATGGCGTGGGGCACGCGGCCGTCGAGGATGACGGCGGCGTCGACCCCGCCCTCGACCGCATCGACGCAGGTTTCGAGCTTCGGGATCATGCCGCCCTGGATCGTGCCGTCCTCGCGCAGTTCCGCGATCCGGCGCGGGTTGAGTTCGCGGATCAGCTGCTTTTCCTTGTCGAGCACGCCCGCCACGTCGGTCAGCAGGAACAGGCGCGCGGCGCCCAGTGCGATCGCGATCGCGCCGGCCATGGTGTCGGCGTTGACATTATAGGTCTGGCCGTCCTCGCCGATCGCGATCGGGGCGATGACCGGGATCATGCCGGCCTTCGACACGGTGTCGATCACGCGGCGGTCGATGTCGGCGGGCTCGCCGACGAAGCCGAGATCGACGACCTGCTCGATATTGCTGTCGGGATCGCGCCGGGTGCGGCTGACCTTCTCGGCCACGACCATGCGGCCGTCCTTGCCCGACAGGCCGACCGCGCGGCCGCCGGCCTGCGAGATCCAGGAGACGATCTCCTTGTTGATCGAGCCGCACAGGACCATTTCGGCCACGCGCGCGGTTTCGGCATCGGTGACGCGCAGCCCGTCGACGAAGCTGCTCTCGACGCCCAGCGTCTTGAGCATGCGGCCGATCTGCGGACCGCCGCCATGGACGACGACCGGGTTGATCCCGACCGCCTTCAGCAGGACGATGTCCTCGGCGAAGTCGCGCGCCGCTTCCGGGTCGCCCATGGCGTGGCCGCCATATTTCACCACGAAGGTCTCGCCGGCATAGCGCTGCATGTAGGGCAGCGCCTCGGTGAGGGTCTCGGCCTTGGCGAGGAGGATCGGGTCGGGGCTGTGATCGGTCGACATGGCGCGCCCCTTAGCGGAGGCGGGGCGCGGGATAAAGCATCGCGTTGACCCCGCCTCGCCTGGCGGACCTGCGTTCGGTCAGCCGCGCGCGTCGATCCGGCGGCCGGCGGCGACGAAGGCGGTGATCAGCGGCGGCACCAGCACGATCGACAGGACGACCTTGGTCAGCATCTGGCCGCCCATCAGACCGAGTATCTCGCGCTCTCCATAGAAGCTGATCGTGATGAACATGATCGTGTCGGCGATCTGGCTGATCACGCTGGCGATCATCCCGCGCAGCCAGACGAAGCGACCGACGCCGCTGCCCTTCAACCGGTCGAAGATCAGGACGTTGAGCGTCTGCGACAGCCCATAGGATATCAGGCCGGCGATCATCATCCGCGCGCCCTGGCCGACGACGATCGGGAACGCCTCGACCGCTGGCGGATACATGCCGGGATCGGTCGGCAAAGCGAGCACCAGTTGGATCAGCAGCGCCGAGATGATCAGCGGCAAAAAGCCCCAGCGGACGAGCGAATCGGCAACGGTCCGCCCATGCAACTCGGCGACCGCGCTGCCCATGACGACCAGCAGCAGAAAGGCGAAGATCCCTGCCTCTACGGCAAGCGGGCCGAGCGCCACCTGCTTCACCCCGAGTACGCCGGCGATGCACACCATGCCGCCGTAGAAGATCGAGATGACGAACAGCGAGCGGGATGGGCGGGCGTCCTGCGCCGGCGGGGTGGGGGCGGTCATGCCGCACTGCTAACGGCTTTGCGGCGGCGGCGAAAGAGCGCTTGACCGGCGCTCTGCGCTCGACAAGGTGGGCCTTTCTTCGCGCTTTGGGGTGTTTCCGGATGACGAAATGGCTGACCGGGCTGGCCGGCATCGTGCTGATCCTGCTCGTGGCGGTGGCGCTGTCGTCCGACCGGAAGGCGATCCGCCTGCGCGTCGTCGGATCGGCCTTCGCGCTCCAGGCCGGAATCGCCGTGCTCGTCCTCTACGTTCCTTGGGGCCGTGCTCTGCTCGGCGGCATGGCGGCAGGCGTATCGAGCCTGCTCGGCTATGCCCAGTCGGGGACCGATTTCCTGTTCGGTTCGCTCGTCAAGCCCGAGATCGGCGGCAACAGTTTCGCGCTCGCCGCTCTTCCCGTGATCATCTTCTTCGCCTCGCTCGTCTCGATCCTCTATTTTCTCGGCATCATGCAGTTCGTGATCCGCTGGGTCGGCGGCGCGATCGAGAAAGTGACCGGCGTGTCGAAGGTCGAGTCGCTGTGCGCGGCGGCCAACATCTTCGTCGGGCAGAGCGAATCGCCGCTCGTCATCCGCCCCTATCTGGCGGGCCTCGCACCGCACCAGATGTTCGCTGTGATGGTCACCGGCATGGCCGGCGTGGCGGGCACGATCCTCGCGGCCTACGCGGCGATGGGGATCAGCGTCGACCTGCTGCTGGCGGCAAGCTTCATGGCGGCACCGGGCGGATTGCTGATGGCCAAGATCATGATGCCCGATCCGGTCCTGCCCGAGGGGCGATCGGCTGACTTGCTGGAGGAGGAGGCGATCGCGATCGCCGAGGCCAATGAGCAGGGCGAGCGACCCGACAACATCATCATGGCGGCGGCGCTGGGTGCGCAGACCGGTGTGCGGATCGCGGTGTCGGTCGGCGCGATGGTGCTGGCCTTCGTTGGTCTCGTGGCGCTCGCCAACGGGCTGCTCGGCCAGGCGGGGGCGTTGTTCGGCTATCCGACGCTCAGCTTTCAGCAGATACTCGGCTTCATCTTCGCGCCGATCATGGTCCTGCTCAACATTCCCTGGGAACAGGCGCAGATCGTCGGCGGGCTGTTCGGCGAGAAGGTCACGCTCAACGAGTTCGTCGCCTATATCCATCTAGGCCAGATCAAGGACACGCTGAGTCCACACAGCGTCGCGGTGACGACCTTCGCGCTGTGCGGCTTCGCCAATTTTTCCTCGATCGCGATCCAGATGGCGTCTGCCGGCAGCCTCGCCCCCAACCAGCGGCCCATCATCGCCCGGCTGGGCATCAAGGCGCTCGTCGCGGGCAGCCTGGCGAACCTGATGTCGGCGGCGCTGGCAGGGCTTCTGATCGCCGCCTGAACCGGATCCAGCCTGCTGCGTTACGGACTCATCGTCACGCAGATTCTCTGGCAGGAGTTCGGACATGAAATGCGCATTGGCGATCGGCGCGGCCCTGATCGTGGCGGTGCCGATCATGACCCTTCCCTCGGGCCGGGCGGGAGCGGCATCGGCGGCCGATACCGTGCCGCTCGATCTGTCGACCCTCGATGCGAGCGGCGCCCGCTCGTCCGGGGAGAAGCCGCTGCGACCAAAGGCTTCGACGATCGAGGGCCTGGCGCTGCTGACGGGATTGTCGAACGGCTGAGCCCCGCTCTTTGCGGCTTGAACTTGACCCAAGGTCAAGCGCTACTCCGCCGCCATGGAGCCGATTCTCGACATTGCCACCGTCGTCCGCGAAACGGGCGTCACGTCGCGCGCCCTGCGTTTCTATGAAGCGCGGGGGCTGATCCGTCCGATGCGAACCGCCAGCGGGCGGCGCGCTTACGGGACGGGCGAACTGGCCCGGCTGGACGCGATCCTGACTCTCAAACGCGCGGGATTCAGCCTTTCGGCGATCGCGGCGATGCTGGCCGACCGCAGGGCCGATCTCGGCAAACAGGTCGCCGCCCGGCTGGCGGAAATCGATCTGCGCGCCGCCGAAATCGCCGAAACCCGGCTGCTGCTTCAGACCTTATCGTCCCGCATCGATCGCGGCGAGCCGATCGACGTCGCGACCCTCTGCTCGCTGATCCGACGCGGAGACGAAAAAATGTCCGAAGACAAATGGCAACCGGTGCTGGACCGCTTTTACAGCGCTGAAGAAAAACAGGCATGGGCTGACGGCGCGGCCAGGATGCCGGACGGTTTCGACCAGCAAGCCTATGCGGAGGCGTGGAAGGATCTGGGCGCCAGGATAGAGGCCGCGTTGCCGCTCGACCCTGGCAGCGCACGGGCAAAGGCCTACCTCGCCGAGTGGCGCGCGCTTCTGGAGCCGTTCACTGCGGTGGCGAGCCCCGAGATGATGGCGGGTGCCGGGCGTCTGTACGATCGTATGGGCGAGTGGCAGGCGGACGTCGCCTCGCCCTTCTCCTCGCGGGTCTGGGCGTTCGTCCAGGCCGCGTCGGCAGCCGAGGGCTGAGCTCGTGCAGATGAAAGCGGTGTAGCGCCTGCTACGCCGCCTTCATCGCCCGCTGACGGCGGCGCTGGACCGACGAACCGAGCCCGATCGCCTCGCGATATTTAGCGACGGTGCGGCGGGCGAGGTCGAAGCCCTTTTCGCGCAGCAGTTCGACCAGCTTGTCGTCGGACAATATGTCATCGCCCTCGGCAGCGATCAGCTTGGCGATCTGGCTCTTGACCGCTTCGGCCGACACCGCGTCGCCGCCATCGGCAGCGGCCACGCCCGAGGTGAAGAAATATTTGAGCTCGTGCAGCCCGCGCTCGCAGAACAGATATTTGTTCGATGTCACCCGGCTGATCGTCGATTCGTGCATCCCGACCGCGTCGGCGATCGTCTTGAGCGTCAGCGGCCGCAGATGCTCCACGCCGTGCAGGAAGAAGGCCTCCTGTTGCTTCACGATCTCCTGGGTGACTTTAACGATGGTGCGGGCGCGCTGGTCGAGCGCCTTGACCAGCCAATTGGCGGAGGCGAGGCATTCGCCGAGCCACGCCTTGCTGCTCTTGTCCTGCGGCCCGCTCGACAGCTCGGTGTAATAGCTGCGGTTGACGATCAGCCGGGGCAGGCTGGCCGTATTCAGTTCGATCGCCCAGCCATCGCCTTTGCGGCGCACGAAGATGTCGGGGGTCACCGGCGCCGCCGGCTCGCCGCCGAAGCGCAGCCCCGGCTTCGGGTCGTAGCCGCGCAGCTCGCGGATCATGTCGGCCATGTCCTCTTCGTCGACGCCGCAGAGGCGCCGAAGCTGGGGGATAGCACCGCGCGCGAGCAGGTCGAGATTGTCGATCAGCTTGGCCATGGCGGGGTCGTAACGATCGGCTTCCCTGGCCTGAAGCGCGATGCACTCGGCGAGCGAGCGGGCGCCGACGCCGGTCGGGTCGAGCGTCTGGATCACCGTCAAAACCCGTTCGACGTCGAACAGCGGCACGTCGAGCGCCTGCGCGATGTCGAACGTCTGCCCTTCGAAATAGCCCGCCTCGTCGATCAGATCGATCAGCCGCACCGCGATGGCGAGGTCGGCGCCGGACAGTAGCTCGCCCGCCTGCGCCAACAGATGGTCGTGGAGCGACAGGCCGGCCGATGCGCTCTCGCCGGGATCGGGCGCATCCTCCGACGGCGCGCCGGCAGCGCCCTGCACCCCTAGCGATCCGTCCATCCCCTGCAGTGAGTCGCTCGGGCTGTCATGATGAAAGGTTTCCGCGGCATAGTCGGCATCGAGCGGAGCATCGGCGACGCCATCGCCCGATTCGATCAGCCGGTCGGCCGTCGGCGCGTCGTCAAAGTCGCCAAAGCCATCGGCCGCGTCCCCGCCATCCCCTCCATCGAAATCGGCCGCTTCGAAACCGTCGGCAGGGTCTGCTCCGTCGCTGCGCTCGCCGCCCGACTCGAGCAGCGGATTCTTCTCGACCTCCTCGGCAATGAAAGCTTCGATTTCGAGATTGGACAGCGCCAGCAGCTTGATCGCCTGCTGGAGCTGCGGCGTCATCACCAGCGACTGGCTCTGCCGCAGGTCGAGGCGGGGCCCGAGTGCCATGGATCAGCGCCCCAGCGGCATCGTCAGAGCGAGAAGCCCTCGCCCAGATAGAGGCGACGGACATTGGGATCGGCGACGAGCGCGGCGGGGCTGCCCTGAAACAGCACCTTGCCATCATAGATGATGCAGGCGCGATCGACGATGTCGAGCGTCTCGCGGACATTGTGATCGGTGATCAGCACGCCGATGTCGCGACTCTTCAGGTCGCGGACGAGATCGCGAATGTCGGCAATCGAGATCGGATCGATGCCAGCGAAAGGCTCGTCGAGCAGCATGATCGACGGATCGGCAGCCAGTGCCCGGGCGATCTCGCAGCGCCGCCGCTCGCCCCCCGACAACGCCATCGCCGGCGAGTCGCGCAGATGGGTCAGGTGAAACTCGGCCAACAGCGAATCGAGCCGCTCGGCGCGCTGCTTCTTGTCGGGCTCGACCAGTTCGAGCACCGCCATGATGTTCTGGCTGACCGACAGGCCGCGGAAGATCGAGGTTTCCTGCGGCAGATAGCCGAGGCCCAGGATCGCGCGCCGGTACATGGGCAGCGTCGTGATGTCGTCCCCGTCGAGCAGGATGCGACCCGCGTCCGGACGGACGAGACCCATCACCGAATAGAAACAGGTCGTCTTGCCCGCGCCGTTCGGGCCGAGCAGGCCGACAACCTCACCGCGTGCAACGTCGAGCGAGATGTCGCTGAGCACCTGCCGCCTGTCGTAGCTCTTGGCGATCGAGACGACCGAAAGCCCGCGCACCACGCCGGTGCCGTCGGATCCGGCAGGTCGGTCGAGCGTGGCAGTGTCGTTCATTATCGGATCATCCCGGCGAAAGGTTCGCGTCCAGCCTGATTAGACGAGCGCGCTGCCCATGGAAACTGGCAAGCTTCGTGCATGGATATTTTTGGCGCTGGCCCGTGAAGCGGGCGAGGCGGTGCGAGCCGGTCTGGACGAAGCGGCCCCGCCGGGCGTCAGTTCTGCGAGCGGGGCGGGGGCGTGAAGCGGCCGGTGACGCGGCCGCCGCCGCTGCCCGAGGCGCCACCGTCGAGCGAGGCCTGTCCGCTGTTCATGTTGATGACCAGCCGGTTGCCGCGGGTTTCGCCCTTGCCCGCGCGGCTGACGGTGACGCCGCCGATCATCGTAACGAGGCGGGAACGCAGATCGTAGATCGCATATTGCGAGCGTGCGGTTTCGGTCGCGGTGGTCAGAACGACGCTGCCCGACGCGTCCATGCGGTTGACCTGGGTCTGGTCCGCGGAGGTGTAATTGATCGTGACGCGTGCCGCGCGCAGCGTCATGTCGCCCTGCTTGACCTCGACATTGCCGGTCAGGATCGCGCGATCGGTGCGGTCTTGCAGTTCGATGCGGTCGGCAGCGAAGTCGACCGGCGCGTTGGCATTGTGGTTCTTGAGCGAGGTCGCGGTCTGCGCGGCGAGCGGAAGCGCGGCCAGCGACAGCGTCGCGACCAGCAGCCTTTTCGCCATTCGAGCCCGTCCGACCACGCTCAACCTCCGTCCTTCGCCCGCGCCGGGGCCTTGGGCGCTGCTGTGGCGCTTCGCTGGTCGATATGCAAGCGCGCTCGGCCTTCGAGCACCACGACGCGGGCGTTGAGGTCTGCCGTGAAGCGGTCGCCCGAGAAGGTGCCGACGTTCATGCGCCCGTCAACCGGTCCCTCGCTCGCCACCTTGCGGGTCTTGAGGTCGATGCCGACGTCGCGCGTCTGGATGTTGTAGCCATCGGCCGACTTGAAATGGACCGGTCCGTCGATCGCGACCTTCTCGCTGTCCATGTCGTATCGGCCATTGTTCGCGACGATCCGCGCCGGGCCTTCGGGCAGCTGGATCTGCGCGGCGAGCTTCTGCATGCGGACGACCGGGTCGCGCGACGTGGTCTGGACCGCGGATCCGGCCGTCAGCTGAAAGGCCTGTCCCTTCGCATCCTGACCGCGATAGGTGGCCGTGGTCACGCGCATGCGTTCCCGCGCCACGGCGACGCGATCCTTGGACAGCACGAAGCTGATGTCGCGCCCGACGGTCAGTGGGGCAATGGCGAGCAGGATGACGAGGATTCCGATCGCCACGGGCAGCAGCAGACGCAATATCCCGATCAGCCGGTCGTGCCGGCTGCCGCTCGCAGCCCAAAGCTGGCGCTGGCTGCGGACACGATCGGCGAGTTCTGACATGCGTCGGAGCTCCGTCAGGCAGTGGCGCGTGCGCGCCGACGATCAGACATGCGCGAAGATGTCGATTTCCGGCCAGCCGGCAAGGTCGAGCTCGGCGCGGGCCGGCAGGAAGTCGAAGCACGCCTGGGCGAGCGCGGTGCGGCCTTCGCGGGCGAGGCGCTCGTCGAGAATCGTGCGCATCGCGTGCAGATAGCGGACGTCCGAGGCTGCATATTCCTTCTGCGCTTCGGACAGATCGGGGGCGCCCCAGTCCGACGATTGCTGCTGCTTGGAAACCTCCTGCCCGAGAAGTTCGCGCACCAGCTCCTTCAGCCCGTGCCGGTCGGTGTAGGTGCGGATCAGGCGCGACGCCGTCTTGGTGCAATAGACCGGGGCGGCCATGACGCCGATATAATGCTTGATCGCGGCCAGGTCGAAGCGGGCGAAATGGTAAAGCTTCAGCCGGTCGGGATCGGCGAGCACTGCGCGCAGATTGGGCGCCGCATAATCGCTGCCGGCCGAGAAGCGGACGAGATGCTCGTCGCCGCGTCCGTCCGAAATCTGGACCAGGCAGAGCCGGTCGCGCGGGGTGATCAGCCCCATCGTCTCGGTGTCCACCGCGACCGGACCGGGACCAAGTGCGCCCTCGGGCAGATCTTCCTGATGCAAATAGACTGTCATCGCATCGCCATAAGGCGCGGAGCGACCGAGGGCAACTTACTTCCCGGTCGCGTCCTTCCCGGTCGCGTCGGCGGCCGCTCGCTTGCGCCGCCGCCGGTTCCGCTGGATCATGTTGAGCGCCTCGACTCCCGCCGAAAAGGCCATGGCGGCATAGATATAGCCCTTGGGCACATGCACCCCGAAGCCCTCGGCTATCAGCGTCATGCCGATCATGAACAGGAAGGCGAGCGCGAGCATGACGATCGTCGGGTTCTTCTCGATGAAGCGCGACAGCGGGCCGGCGGCGGTCATCATCGCGATAACGGCGGCGATCACCGCGACGAACATGATCGGGACATGCTCGGTCATGCCGACCGCCGTGATGATCGAGTCGATCGAAAAGACGAGGTCGAGCAGAATGATCTGGAAGATGACCGCGCCGAAACCCAGGCTCGCCTTCTTGCCGTCGAACATCTCCCCTTCGTCGTCCTGGTCGACATTGTGGTGAATTTCCTTGGTCGCCTTCCAGACCAGGAAGAGACCGCCCGCGATCAGGATCAGGTCGCGCCAGGACAGCGGTTGGCCGAACAGCTCGAACAGCGGCCGGGTCAGCGTGACGATGAACGCGACGAGGCTCAGCAGGGCGAGGCGTAGGACCAGCGCGAGCGAGATGCCGATCATCCGTGCCTTGGCGCGATAGGCGTCGGGCAGCTTGTTGGTCAGGATCGAGATGAAGATCAGATTGTCGATTCCGAGCACCACCTCCATCGTCACCAGCGCGGCCAGCGCGGCCCAGTTGGCGGGATCGGCGAAGATGGCGAAGATGTCCGACATGATGTCCTTGCGGATTCGGGGAGATTCGCGGCCGGTAACGTATTCGCACGCACGAAGGTTCCGGGCACGTAAAGACCGCAAGCTTCTGCTCGTTGCGACTCGGGGGATCAAGACCCGCGGCGCGGCCAGCAGAACGCCACTGCTTCATGGATAATCTACGAAAATACGGTAACATTTTCGGTCCGTCGGCCTTTTGGACCGAATTGACGTGAGCTGAACGGGCTCAAAGACATGAAACCGCTCGCAGTATCGCCTTCTTTGCTTTATGTCTGTTGGATGGCGCGGATGGTTTTTGCGTGCCGGAAGGATGACGTGCCCACGCCCGGCGCCACGTCCTTTCGTTGAATGGGGCGAGATTCGGGAAGAATTGCAAGGCATGGGTTTCGATAGAGGTAGGCGCGGTCCGCGCGGCGGCAGGGACAAGCGCGATGGCTTCGGTGACGACAGCTTCGGCGGTTACGGCGGCGGCGGCGGCGGCTATGGTGGCGGCGATCGTTTCGGCGGTGGCGGCGGCTACGGTGGCGGCGGCGGGCG